>OLQY01001338.1_pt1 | contig 21503 bp, 18 predicted proteins | sample 1672851 | NCBI WGS metagenome assembly OLQY01 (sample SAMEA3136730, study PRJEB25190) | human gut metagenome | reverse complement strand
GATTTGCATTAGTAGAATTGGGTATACCAACAATAATGGCAGATGTAATAGATAAAGGTATAGCCTATAATGATATAAACTATGTAAAGAAAATGGGATTTGTTATTGTTGTAATATCAATATTAGGTGCTATGGGTAGTATTTTGTTAGGATATACTTCAGCAAATATTTCTACAAAGGTAGTCAGAGATATAAGAAATGATATATTTAAGAAAGCACAGGAATTTTCACATACTGAATATGATAAGTTTGGCATTTCTTCTATGATAACAAGGACTACAAATGATGCATTTCAAGTTATGCAATTTACCAATACAATCCTAAGGATGGCCATGATATGTCCAGTAATGTTTATTTTAAGTTTATTTATGATATTAAAAACAAATGTAAGATTATCATTAATATTAGTAGTAACATTACCACTTATAGTATTAGGTGTATTTTTAATTGCAAAAACATCTCATCCATGGTCACAAAGTCAGCAAAAAAACTTGGATACTTTAAATAGGATTTCAAGAGAAAATTTAACAGGAATAAGAGTTATAAGAGCTTTTGGAAATGATGATTATGAAAGCAAAAGATTTAGTAATGCAAATAATAAATATGCAAGTATTTCAAAAAAATTATTTAAATTGATGTCAGTTGCGCAACCATCATTTTTTTTATTACTGAATTTAGCAATAATAGTATTATTTTGGGTTGCTAGTAAAATGATTAATATTGGTATACTACAAGTTGGACAATTAGTAGCATTTATAGAATATTTATTTCATGCAATGTTTTCGTTAATGCTATTTTCAAATGTATTTGTAATGTATCCTAAGGCTCAAGTTTCAGCAGAAAGAATTGAAGAAGTATTAACTTCCGAAACAATAATAAAAGATCCTGTGCAAGGAGTAACAGAAACAAATAATGAAGGTACATTAGTATTTAATGATGTAACATTTACTTATCCAGATGGAGAGGAGCCTGTAATAAAAAATGTTTCATTTAAAGCTAAGAAGGGGGAAACAATAGCTTTTATAGGAAGTACCGGAAGTGGTAAATCAACTCTTATAAATCTTATACCAAGATTTTATGATGTTACGGGAGGTAGCATAAAAATAGATGGAATAGACGTAAGAGATTTTAAAATTAAATCATTACGTCAGAAAATAGGATTTATAAGGCAAAAAACATTACTATTTACAGGAAGTATTAAAAGTAACATAAAATTTGGTAAACAGGAAGCAAGTCATGATGAAGTAGTAGAAAGTGCTAAAACAGCACAAGCATACGATTTTATCAGCAAAAAAGAATTAAAGTTTGATGAACCAATAGGTGAAGGTGGTTCAAATGTTTCTGGAGGTCAGAAACAAAGGTTATCTATTGCAAGAGCATTAGTTAGAAAGCCTGAAATATATATTTTTGACGATAGTTTTTCAGCCTTAGACTTTAAAACAGATGCAATTTTAAGGGCAGAACTAAAAAAAGAAACAGCTGACGCAATAGTATTAATAGTAGCTCAAAGAATAGGTTCAATAATGGAAGCTGATAAAATTATTGTATTAGATGAAGGTAAAGTAGTTGGATGTGGAAAACATAAAGAACTTTTAAAGAGTTGTTCAGTATATAAAGAAATAGCATTATCACAACTTACAGAGGAGGAATTAGCATAATGGTAAAGATTAAGGATTCAATAAATAAAATTACTCCTTTTGTGAAACCTTATAAAATAGGATTTTTAACAGCAATATTACTTATAATCATAGCAGCAGTATTTACAGCGCTTGCACCAAAAACTGAAGGTTTAGTAATAACTCAGCTTACCAATGATTCCTTTGAATTAATCAAGGGAGTACCGGGAGCAAGTGTAAATTTTAAATATATTACAAAAGTTTTAATATTATTATTAGGTGTATATTTAGGAAATGTATTAGCAACATTTGCAGCAAGTTTCTTATTAACTAATGCTATTCAAAATAGTATGAGAGATTTGAGAGGAGCAGTTCAAGATAAAATAAGAAAATTACCAGTGAGCTATTTTGATAAAAATAGTTATGGGGATGTTTTAAGTAGGATTACTAATGATATAGATACTATTTCAAATGCACTTCAACAAAGTTTAAGTCAAGTTGTAAATTCTATACTGTCAGTAGTTTTAGCATTAGTAATGATGTATTCAATAAATATCAAGCTGGCATTAATAGCAACGATTATAATCCCACTAAGTTTTATAGTATCAAAGGTGGTAGTAAGTAAATCTCAAGGATATTTTAAGAAGCAACAAGATGCATTAGGTAAATTAAATGGAACAGTACAAGAAATGTATACTGGATTTAATGAAATTAAATTATATGGGAAAGAAGAGGATGCAATAGAAGAGTTTATCACTATAAATGGTGAACTTCAAGTTGCTGGATTTAAAGCTCAATTTATCTCAAGTACTATGGGGCCACTAGTATCTTTAATTTGTTACCTTGGGATAGCTGCTATTGGTATACTTGGAGCTGTTATTTCGATTGCTGGAGGAATTACTGTTGGTAATCTTCAAGCATTTATAAGGTATATATGGCAAATAAATCAACCTTTATCTCAAGTAACTCAACTATCATCAGCAATTCAATCAGCATTTGCTGCTGTTGATAGAGTATTTGAATTTTTACAGGAGGAAGAAGAAATACAAGATAAAAGCACTTCAATTAAATTAGATAATCCAAGAGGGGATGTTTCTTTTGAACATGTAAGGTTTGGATATAGTGACGATAAAATTTTAATACATGATTTAAATGCGGAAATTAAAGCAGGCCAGATGGTAGCAATAGTAGGACCTACTGGAGCAGGTAAAACTACATTGATTAATTTATTAATGAGATTTTATGAACTTAATGGTGGAGCTATTAAAATTGATGGAGTAGATACTAGAGATATGAAACGTGAAGATTTACGTAGTATGTTTGGTATGGTACTTCAAGATACTTGGTTATTTAATGGAACAATAGAAGATAATATAAAGTATGGTAGGTTTAATGCTACCAAGGATGATGTTATACTTGCAGCTAAAATAGCTAATGTACATCACTTTATAAAAACTTTACCGGATGGATATGATATGTTTTTAAATGAAGAGGCATCAAACATATCACAAGGAGAAAAACAGTTATTGACTATAGCAAGGGCAATAATATCTGATCCAGCTATTTTAATTTTAGATGAAGCAACAAGTTCTGTTGATACTAGAGTTGAGCTTATGTTACAAAAAGCTATGCAAAATATTATGAAAGGTAGAACAAGCTTTGTGATAGCTCATAGATTATCTACAATTAAGAGTGCTGATTTAATACTAGTAATTAAGGATGGAAATATAATAGAGCAAGGAAATCATGAAGAATTAATGGAAAAAGGTGGGTTCTATAAAGAATTATATAATAGTCAATTTTCCGAAGAGGCAGAATAAGTAACAAATAATAAATTTATATTGGAGGTGTTATTCATGAAAGATAAAGAACAAGATAAAGAAGAGTTTTATAAGAAAATACAACAAGAACAAATGTTAATAGATATAGATGAATTTGCTCATAAAATGCTTGAGGGAGAAGAGGAGAATATTCCAGGAAGTAATAAAGGATTAGATTAAAAATATAGTAAAGTACACCTATAAATGAACTGCCCTTTAAAATAAATATAGGGCAGTTCATAAAATTAATTAAAGTATTTGATTTCACTTTTATACAAATCCTAATAATAGACCAATCATATGAATTAAAAAAGAAATAATCCAAGCTATTGCACATTGTATTACTACAATTCCAAGGGCAGCCTTTCTTGAGCCCAGTTCTCTTTTAATACATGCTATTGCAGCAACACAAGGTGTATATAATAATGTAAATATTAAAAATACAAATGCAGTAAAAGGTGTAAATAATGTTGATAAAGCTGATGTATTCCCGCCTAATAAAACTGTTAATGTGCTAACTACACTTTCTTTTGCTGTAAAGCCTGTAATCAATGCTGTGGAAATCCTCCAGTCTCCAAAGCCTAAAGGAATAAATAAAGGAGTTATTAATCCACCAATACTAGCTAACATGCTTCTACCAGAATCTGCTACGACATTAAGTCTAGTATCAAAAGTTTGTAAAAACCATATTATAATAGTTGCTACAAAAATAATTGTAAATGCTTTTGTAATAAAGTCTTTAGCTTTAGTCCAAATTAGTTGCCAAACACTTTTAGGACTAGGAAATCTATAGTTTGGTAGTTCCATTACAAAAGGTATTGGCTCACCTTTAAAGGCACTATTTTTAAGAAGTAGGGCAAATAAAATACCAACTATAATTCCGGAAAAATACAAAATAACCATAACTAACACGCGATATTTATTAAAAAAAGCATAAGTGAACAAAGCATAAATTGGAAGTTTAGCTGAACAACTCATAAAAGGAATTAATAAAATTGTCATTTTGCGATCACGCTCAGATGAAAGTGTCCTTGTTGCCATTATAGCAGGGACAGAACATCCAAAGCCAAGAAGTAAGGGAACAAAACTTCTACCTGAAAGTCCTATTTTTCTTAAAAGTTTATCCATTATAAAAGCAATTCTTGCCATATATCCACTATCTTCTAAAATTGATAAAAAGAAAAACAATACAACTATTATAGGTAAAAAGCTAAGAACGCTTCCAACACCACCAAAAATACCATCAATTACAAGTGATTTTACTGTTGGATTAAGTCCATAAGAGGTTAATGCAGTGTCACAAATATTTGTAAACCAGTTTATTCCATAAGTTAGTAAATCTGAAAATGTAGCACCTATTACATTAAAAGTAAGCCAAAATACAATTGCAATAATAGCAATAAAGGAAGGAAGTGCTGTATACTTTCCAGTAAGTATGTTATCTATTTTTATACTTCGTTTATGAGATTTACTTTCTCGGGCCTTTATAACAGTATTATCGCATACTCTGTTAATAAAGCTAAAGCGCATATCTGCCAGAGCAGCTTGTCTATCCTTTCCAGTTTCATTTTCCATTTCAATTATAATATGATTTAGCATTTGTTTTTCATTAGTATCTAGTTTTAAAGCTTCTAAAATAATGTGATCTCCTTCAACTAGTTTTGTAGCTGCAAATCTTTCTGGGATATGTGCATTTTTAGAGTGATCATCGGTTAAATGTATTATTGCATGAATGCATCTATGGATTGCGGCTTGTTCATCAGAAATTTTTTCATCACAAAAATCTAACCGTCCAGGGCACTCATTGTATCTGGCTACGTGAATAGCATGTTCTATTAGTTCATCAATACCCATATTTTTTGAAGCTGATATTGGGACAACTGGAATTCCAAGAGTTTCTTCCAATAAATTAACTTTAATTGTACCACCATTTTCTTGAACTTCATCCATCATATTTAAGGCAAGAACCATAGGAATATCCATTTCAATTAGTTGCATAGTTAAATAAAGGTTACGTTCAATATTAGTAGCATCCACAATATTTATTATTCCCCTAGGACGATTATTAATAAGAAAATCTCTAGTTACAATTTCTTCATCAGTATAAGGAGAAAGAGAGTATATTCCAGGGAGATCTGTTACTGTAGCTTCAGGATGATTTTTAATAATTCCATCTTTTCTATCAACTGTTACACCAGGGAAATTACCAACGTGTTGATTACTTCCTGTTAACTGATTAAAAAGAGTAGTTTTACCAGAGTTTTGATTTCCTATTAAACCAAAGGTAATAGGTTCACTTTCACGTAATTCATTTCCTTTTTTACGGACATGATAAATGCCCATTTCACCAACTTGCGGATGTGGAATATCGTTAATTCTTTCTTTTAAATCTTCAGTATACTTTGTATCTTGAATGTCTTTAATTTCAATTTTTGCAGCATCCTGTAGTCTTAAGGTTAATTCATAGCCACGTAAGCGTAATTCTATTGGGTCTCCCATAGGTGCTGTTTTTATAAGAGAAACTTTAGTTTCAGGAGTAAGTCCCATATCCAGAAAGTGATTTCTTAATGCTCCTTTGCCTCCAACTTTTACAATAGTAGCAGTTTTTCCAACTTCTAATTCATCTAATGTCATTTTAATCACCTACCTTTAATTACTTAACTAATATAATAATTATTCAAAAAAATAATTTATTTGATTAAAATAAAAATTTTATTAGAAAAAGTTGAATTAAATTTGTTTAAATATACAAAAAAGAAATAGTTTAATATTTATTTTCAATAAAATTTATTACAAATATAAGTATAAACAATAAAATGAATGGAAATATCAGCAATAAAGAAATCTAGTATTTCAGATTAAGTATTATATATAAAATTATAAGATGTAAGAAATAATAAAAGTATATCATTGGAAATAAATAAAGAAGAAAAGATAATATTATTAAATATATTATAAAAATATTTAGTGTAGCATAAAGGGAAAAAATAATATATACGAATATTGTAGAAAATGTTGAAAAAAATATTCGTATAATGTAAAATGCTAATTGAACAAAGGGATAAAATGTAATTATCTTTACAAATGGAGGGGAAAAACTTGTTAAAAAACAATAATAAATTAATTGCATTAATTACAGCACTTACAATAAGTGTAGGAATGGTAATGCCGTCTAGAATAGCAAAGGCAGATGAAATTACTAATGAAACTATTGAATTAGTAGATGAAGTTTCAAATAGTGATGAATCAAAAATGGATAGTGGAAATAAAGTAATTGATATTTTAAGCTTTAATGATTTTCATGGAAATGTTTTAGAATCAGGAAAGAATATAGGTGCGGCGAAATTAACAGGCGTAATCAAAGAGTATCAAACTAAAGATGAAGCAAGCGATACATATGGTGTTGTAACTGTATCAGGGGGAGATTTATATCAAGGTACAGCAATATCAAACATATTAGAAGGTAAGCCAGTAAATGAAATGATTAAAGAAATTGGAATGGTAGCTTCAGCTATTGGCAATCATGAATATGATTGGGGTTCAAATAAAATAAAAAATTGGGCTGATGAAGCAGGATTTGATTTTGTTGCTGCAAATTTAATAGATGAGACTACAGGTACAATACCAGACTATGCAGTTCCATATATTATAACAGATGTAGAAGGAGTTAATGTTGCATTTATAGGTATTGCGACTCCAGAAACATTAACAAGTACAAAAGCAGAAAATGTAATAGGATTGAAGTTCTTAGATATAATTGAGACTTTAGATAAATATTCTCAAATAGTTAGAGCTGAAGGTGCAGATATAGTAATTGCATTAACTCATTCACCAGCAACTGAAGATAGTAATGGAGTAATAACAGGAGAAGCAGCTGAAATTGCAGCAAATGCAAATGATATTGATGCAGTTATTGCAGCTCATAATCATAAATTTGTAGATGGATTTGTAACAAATATCAATAACGGTAAAGAAATTCCTGTTGTGCAAGCTGGTTATAATGGTAGAGGACTATCAGTGCTTACTTTTACTGTTGATGATAATAATGAAATAATAAGTATAGATGCAAATACAAGACAATTCTATGTTGAAAGTACAGTTAATGACTTCCCTATTGATAAAAATGTTGATGAAGCAATATCTAAATTTAATGATGAATTAGCACCAACTTTAGCAACTGAAATAGTTGATTTAGAATTTGATTTAGATCATGATAGATATGCTGGTGTTACACCACTTGGTATTACAGTTGCAGAAGCCATGAGACAAGCCGGAGGAACACAAGTAGCAATTGCAAATGGTGGAGGTATTAGAGCGCCATTGTCTAAAGGAATGTTAACACTAGGAGATATGTATACAATATTACCTTTTGATAATAATGTAGTTACTATGAAAGTAACAGGAGCTAAGCTAAAAGAATTAATTCAGCATGGAATTAATCCAGATGGATTTGGATGGGGGCAGTATTCAGGTTTAACAGTTTGGTATGATTCAAAAACAGATGAAATAACTTCAATGAGATTATCAGATGGAACAAAAGTTGAAGATGATGAATATTACACACTAACAAGTATTGATTTCCTGATGACTGGTGGAGATAGCTATAATTTTGATGGACACATTGATCCAGTAATAATTGGAGAAATGAGGGATGTAATCATAAATGAATGGCAAACAAAGGGAATAGAAAAGTTAAATTATAATTTATTAATTGACGGAGAAGATACTACTGATATTGTTGCAGATGAAGAAGTAGAAGTTAAGCCAGAGATTACTCCAGAGCAAGTTCCTTCAGAAACTCCAGATTCAAATGAAAATGTAGAAAGTGATAAAGGAACAGGAAGTGTTGAAAAGTTACCACAAACAGGTACACCATTATCTTCAGCACAAGTTATATTTATATCATTAGCTATAATTGCTGTTGGATTTGTTATTTTTAATAAAAAAGAAGAGATTGCATAAAAATTAAAGGTCCTATCATTTGATAGGACCTTTAATTTATAAATAAAAAAGGACAATCCTTTAAAAGGTTGTCCTGAAAATTACTTTAACATCATTACATTTTTAAATCTTGAACCTGCAACAAGGAATAAAGGTACACCTATTATAGTTATTACTACTAATTCTCCTAAAGCAACTTCTCCAATAGATAGAAGTAGTGGTAATCCATATAGTTTGTTTAGCATCCATCCAATGATGAGACCATTAAATAAGGTCGGCCAAATAGAAGCAACTAATAATTTTACTTTGTAATTTTTGATTACTTTACCTGTAAAATAGATAGCATATACACTTATAAATGTGGCTAATGTGCCGAATATAACATCCATTGGTCCATTAGGGCCTAAAATATTAGCAATTAAGCAACCAAGTGTAAGTCCTCCTATGTATAATGGATCAAAAACAGCAAGTAACACTAAGATTTCAGAAATTCTGAATTGAATATTTCCATATGAAAATGGTGCAATTGCAATAGTTACTACTGCATAGATTGCTGCAATTATTGCAGTTCTAGTAAGTCTTTTAGTCATATCATTTTTCATTTTTGAAAACCTCCTAATAAAAAATATTAGGAACCTAAGGCTATAATAGATAGTATTTAGAAGTAAATAATAAGTTAAAACATCGAAGCTAATTAATTCAAAATATTATCTATTTAAATTTAATAATAAATTTTTACCTAGTTTTGTTTAAAGACAGGAGGTTCCCGAACTGTCTATATTTCAGAAATAAATTATACTTAATATTATATGATAAATCAAGAAGAATTATATTTTATTACTTCAATTTAAGAAAATAATATATAAAAAGTTAATATTTTAAAAAAAATAGTATTATAATTTATTAATCATATTTTTATATAAGGAGGAAAGTGGGTATGGAGTTTTTAGAAAATAAAAATAGGAAAGATTTTGAAAGGCATAAAAATAAAATTCAAGAAAATATAGATATGGGGAAAAATATGGGGGTAAATAAAATTAGTGCTATATTGGCAATAGCAGATGAATCTCAAGAAATTCAAACAAAATTAATAAATTGGCTATTATCTGAAGGATATAGGATTTCATTAAAGGAAGAAGATTGTACAATATTAACTATCGAATGGTAAAAAAATAATAAAAAAATAATTATTCATGAATATCATTATGAAAGCTGTCAATAATTACAGAAAAAGGAGTGATATTTATGAGTAATGAAATGCATGGTAAAGATAAAGAAGAAGTAAAATTTGAAAATAAGCATTTTAATAAAAAAATTTCAATTTTAGCAGGTATTATAGTTTTTGCTGTAGTTGTTAGTTTTTTTGGAGCATATATTATAAGTGATAGATTAATAAATCCAAAGTATTCACAAGAAAAAGAAGATGATGAAAAAACCGTTTATAATAATTCTAAAATTTTAAGTGATGATATGATGGTTGTGTTAATGAATGAAGGTGTTGTGGAAAAAGAACAAAGCATTTTAGAGTTTAAAAAAGAAAATTCTATAGTAAGTGATATTAATCAACAATTTGTTGTTAATTTTTATGAAGCTAATGGATATAACCTAGAATCTTTAGAAGATGATAAAGTAGTTTTTGTAAAAGAAGGAACAACAAGTGTTTTACAACCTAACAAATACTATCTTGGAGAAAAAGATGGATATTTTGCTATATATAAAACAGATGATTCAGGAAATTTAACAATTGAAGAAAGTGAAGATGTATATACTAATAATCGACCAATAAGTTTCTTACATGGTGATGACTTAGAGGCAATAAAAAATTTTAAGTATTCTTATGATACAAAGGAAGAAGCTATAGAAAAATTGTCTGCTTTTATTTCTTAAAAGTAAATACGTTAAATAAATACATATAAGGAAAATTTACTTTTAAGACGAAATTAAATTTTTAAAATTAATAAATTTGTAACCCAATCAACAACTCAAATATTTTAATGAGTTGTTTAATATATCTTTACACTAAAAAGAGATTATAAATAGAATTTGGTTTCTGTTTATAATCTCTTTCATTATAGGAAAATACACACCTGTATAACAAGATAATCATAGGGAAAAATATTAGCATAACCTACTAAGGAGGCGAAGAGATGAGTATTGTACCAAACTTCGATTATTTGTTAGTGATGCCAAGCGGAAATATAATAGGATTTCATGATGAAGAAACAGCAAAAGCATATATTAATAACTACTATTATTTTAGGACAAGAAATAATGATGTAGTAGGTGCATATGAAGATTTAACTGAGGATTTTGATGATATTGCAAATGTTCTTTGCTATAAAATTGGAGTAGAAGAAGGTGAGTGTAAATTATATAATACACGAGATATAATAGAAAAAATACAAGAGGAAGTTATTTTTTTTGATGAAAGAGAAGAGGTAATATCAAAATTATTATCTAATCATATTGATTTAAACATATTTGATTATGCAATAGATAACATATTTACTAATACAGAATCTATAGATATTATGGAACCATATGGAGATCCAATAACTGGTCAGTAATATTATAATGAAGAGTTATGCTTTATACAATGGCATAACTCTTTATTATTGAAAAAGTTATTTTAAAATGTTAAAGTATAAGTTAGATTATATAAGAATATAAGTTTTATAATTAATATTAAAGTTTTTAAGATACAAAAACATATTTAATCTATTTATTTAGATTGAGGGGGATAAAAATGTACGAATATATTAAAGGGAAGTATATTGGAATTAACAAAGATTATGTTATTATAGAAAATGGTGGTATAGGATATAAAATATTTACTTCAGGAGCTACTATGGCTGAAATGCCTAAAGTTTCGGAAGAAGTGATGTTGTATTTAGAACAAATAGTAAGAGAAGATTTTATTGGATTATACGGATTTAAGGATAGAGAAGAATTAGAAATGTTTAAACTGCTTATTTCAATAAGTGGTGTTGGAGCAAAAGCTGCATTATCATTACTTTCAATAAGTAGAATAAATAATCTAAAGTATGCTATTATTATGGAAGATGATAAGCATTTATGCAGAGCACCTGGGATTGGTAAGAAAACAGCAGGAAGAATAATTTTAGAATTAAGAGATAAAATCAAAACAGATGAAGTATCAGAAGGTGTTGATATTCAAGAAGGATTTGAAGATATCGTACCAAGTAATGCAAATTCAATTGGCGAAGCTTTAGGAGCATTATTAGCTTTAGGATATTCAGAAAAAGAAGCTGAAAGTGCATTAAAGAAAGTAAATAGACAGGAATCAGTTGAAAATATTATTAAGGAATGTTTAAGAGTATTAATGGGATAGAGGTGATATAATTTGGAGAGAATTATCACACCAGATGAAATTCTGGAAGATGGGAATGGTGAATTAAGTTTAAGACCTCAAAAAATCAATGAATATATTGGTCAAGATAAGGTAAAAGAAAGATTAAATATATTTATTACCGCTGCAAAGAAAAGAAATGAAGCATTAGATCATGTTTTATTATATGGACCACCAGGATTAGGAAAAACTACCCTTGCTAATATTATAGCAAAAGAAATGGGTGGGGATTTAAAGATTACATCAGGTCCAGCTATTGAAAGAGCAGGGGATTTAGCTGCTATATTAACTACATTAAAAGATAATGATGTTTTGTTTATAGATGAAATACATAGATTAAATAGAAGTGTTGAAGAAATTTTATATCCTGCAATGGAAGATTATGCTTTAGATATAGTTATAGGTAAAGGAGCAGCAGCAAAATCAATTAGATTAGATTTACCACATTTTACTTTAATAGGAGCTACTACTAGAATAGGTATGCTTACATCTCCTTTAAGAGATAGATTTGGGGTTTTGTGTGATATGGTGTATTATACAGAAGAGCAATTGAAAGAAATAATTGTACGTTCTGCATTTGTTCTAGGGTGTGATATAACTGAAGAAGGTGCATATGAAATTGCTAGGAGATCTAGAGGAACTCCGAGAATTGCAAATAGATTATTAAAGAGAGTTAGAGATTATGCAGAGGTATATTCTGATTCATTAATAAGTTTTAAAGAAGCAAAAGCAGCGTTAGAATTATTAGAGGTAGACGCTCAAGGGTTTGATAGAGTTGATAATAAAATTTTAGAAGCGATTATTGATAATTTTAACGGCGGTCCTGTTGGGATAGAAACATTATCTTATTTTATAGGGGAAGAGCTTGGAACAATAGAAGATGTTTATGAGCCATATTTGCTACAAAAAGGATTTATAGTTAGAACTGCTAGGGGAAGAACCGCTACGGATAAGGCTTATAGTCATTTAGGTAGAATAAGGGGCAAAAAAGTTACAAAAAAGCAAACTAGTTTTTTTGAAGGTTAGGAGATATATAATGAAAACAAGTGATTTTGATTTTTACTTACCAGAGGAGCTTATAGCTCAACATCCACTAGAAAGAAGGGATTATTCTAGATTAATGGTTTTAGATAAAGAAACTGGAGAGATAGAGCATAAACATTTTTATGATGTTATAAACTATTTAAATCCAGGAGATACATTAGTTTTAAATAATACTAGAGTAATGCCAGCAAGACTTATAGGAGAAAAGGCTGAAAGTGGAGGTAAAATTGAGTTTTTACTTTTAAAAAGAATTGAAGGAGATAAATGGGAGTGCTTAGCTAAGCCAGGTAAAAGAGCTAAAATAGGAGCTGAATTTGTATTTGGTGAAGGAAAGTTAAGATGTAAGGTTGTAGATATAATAGAAGAAGGAAATAGAATTATTGAATTTTCTTACGATGGAATATTTGAACAAGTTTTAGATGAGCTTGGAGAAATGCCACTTCCTCCTTATATAACAGAAAGACTTGATGATAAGGAAAGATATCAAACTGTTTATTCTAAGGAAAAAGGATCAGCAGCAGCACCTACTGCAGGATTACATTTTACTAAAGAACTTTTAGAAGAAGTTAAAGAAAAAGGTATTAATATAGCATATGTTACATTACATGTAGGACTTGGTACATTTAGACCAGTAAAGGTTGATGATGTAAATGAACATGTTATGCATTCGGAATTTTATCATTTGGAAGAAGAAGATGCAAAGATAATAAACGAAACAAAGAAGCGTGGAAATAAGATTATTTCGGTTGGAACAACATCAACAAGAACTTTAGAGACAATTGGTGATGAAAATGGATTTGTTAAAGCACAAAGTGGATGGACTAATATATTCATTTATCCAGGATATAAGTTTAAAGTAGTAGATAAGCTTATAACAAATTTCCATTTACCAGAATCAACATTAATAATGTTAGTTTCTGCATTAGCAGGAAAAGAAAAAGTAATGAATGCTTATAATGAAGCTGTAAAAGAAAGATATAGATTCTTCTCTTTTGGAGATTCAATGATAATAAAATAGAATACATAAGTTAAGAAGGACGTGAAGTTTTGAGTAAAAGATATACGTTATTAAAAAAAGACGGTAAGGCAAGAAGAGGTAGATTTGAAACACCTCATGGAACTATAGAAACACCAGTATTTATGAATGTTGGTACTTTAGCTGCAATTAAGGGTGGAGTTTCTTCAATGGATTTAAAGGAAATTGGATGCCAAGTTGAGCTTTCAAATACATATCACCTACATTTAAGACCAAGTGACAAGGTAGTTGCAAAAATGGGTGGATTACATAAGTTTATGAATTGGGATAGACCAATTTTGACAGACTCAGGTGGATTCCAAGTATTTTCATTATCATCAATGAGAAAAATTAAAGAAGAAGGAGTATACTTTAATTCTCATATAGATGGAAAAAAAATATTTATGGGACCAGAAGAATCAATGCAAATTCAAAGTAATTTAGCATCAACAATTGCAATGGCATTTGATGAATGTATACCAAATCCATCTACTAGAGAGTATGTTCTTCAATCAGTTGCAAGAACAAATAGATGGCTTGAAAGATGTAAAATTGAGATGGATAGATTAAATTCTCTTCCAGAGACAATAAATAAAGAGCAAATGTTATTTGGAATTAATCAAGGTGGATGTTATGAAGATATAAGAATCGAACATGCTAAGCATATTGCTAAAATGGATTTAGATGGATATGCTATAGGTGGATTAGCAGTTGGTGAGACTCATGAAGAAATGTATAGAGTTATTGATGCTGTAGTACCACACTTACCAGAAGATAAACCGATATATTTAATGGGGGTTGGAACTCCAGAAAATATATTAGAAGCTGTAGATAGAGGAGTAGATTTCTTTGACTGTGTTCTACCAGCTAGAAATGGTAGACATGGGCACGTATTTACAGGGCAAGGTAAGATAAACTTAATGAATGCAAAATTTGAATTAGACGAAAGACCAATAGATGAAGGTTGTGAATGTCCAGCATGTAAGCATTATACAAGAAGCTATATAAGACATTTATTTAAAGCTAAAGAAATGCTAGCATTAAGATTATGTGTATTACATAATTTATACTTCTATAACAAGCTTATGGCAGATATAAGAACAGCAATTGATAATGGCACTTATAGTGAATTTAAAGAACAAAAATTAAGAGAATGGAATTGTAAAAAATAAATTCTAAACTATGTTTTGTGAATAATTTGTGAAAGTTAGAAATTGATTTGTTCATAGAATTGACATATAATTTTAAATAAAGTATAGTATTTAATACATAGTAAATATTACGATGTATCCTTAAAGATGAATGTGAAGGGAAGGGATTTTTAAATGGCACAATTATTAGCTACACTATTACCTTTAGTAGCAATGTTTGCAATTATGTACTTTTTATTAATAGTTCCAGAAAAGAAGAGAACAAAGAAGTATAATACAATGTTATCAGAATTAAAAGTAAATGACGAAGTTTTAACAAGAGGCGGAATAGTTGGAAAAATTATAACAATCGAAGAAGATCAAATGGTTATCCAATCAGGTCCAGATAGAGTAAGATTTAGAATTACTAAGAATGCTATAGCTCAAAAATTAAGCAAAGACGTTGCATAATTAAAGAATAATACCCCCTTTTAGGTCATAGAATGAACTAAAAGGGGGTGTTTTTATGGAGTGGAAAGACTATTTTAATAATGTTCTAAAAGAAAATATGATAGATATAGAAGTAGTGATTGGGAATGAAATTTACTATACTAAAGATTTAATAAAAGAAATTGATGAATTAGACTTTTATACTTTAAATAATAGTAGGTATATATTGATAGAACTTCCTCCAACTAATTTTCCAAAGGATTTATGTAATATAGTATACGAATTAAAAGAAAAAAACTATATTCCTGTTTTTGCCCATGTGGAAAGATATAGAGAAGTTCAAGAAAATCCAGAATTAATATATGAAGTTATAAATGCAGGAGCAATCATTCAAGTAAACTCACATAGCATACTTGGGAAGAGTGGAAAAGAATTACAAAAAGTTTGTAATACTTTATTAAATCGCAATATGGTTCATGTGGTGGGAACAGATGCTCATAGTAGTAAAAGAAGAACACCAATATTTTTAGATGCTTATAAATATGTAAGTGAGAAATATTCAAAAGAAATGGCAGATGATTTATTTATAAAAAATAATAATGCCATAATAAACAATGAAGCTTTAAATTTGCCAAAGCCTTACAAAGAAGAGCAAAAGAAAAAGGGATTTTTAAAGAAATTATTTAAATTATAAGAGGTGGAATTATGAATAGGGTAGCCTTTACTATATTTGGATTAGATATAATGTGGTATGGAGTATTAATGGCATCAGCTATGATACTATGTGTTTTATTAGCATTAAAAGAAGGAAAAAGAGTAAATATAAGTGAAGATGATATATTAAATTTAGCTATAGTCTCAATACCTTGTGGGTTAATAGGTGCTAGACTTTATTACGTTATTTTTAATTGGTCTTGGTATTCTAAGCATTTATCTGAGATATTAAATTTCAGAGGTGGTGGTATGGCAATTCACGGAGGCTTACTTGGTGGTGTATTAGCAGGTTATATATACACTAAAGTAAAAAAATTAAACTTCTTTAAAATGGCAGACTGTGTAGTATTAGGTATACCTCTAGCTCAAGCAATTGGGAGATGGGGAAATTACTTAAATAAAGAAGCTCATGGAGGGCCAACTGATTTACCATGGGGGATAATGGTCGATGGCGTAAAAGTACACCCAACATTCTTATATGAATCTATTTGGGATTTAGGTGTATTTATATTTTTGATGCTATTTAGAAAAAAACAAAAATATGAAGGTCAAATTTTAGTTTACTATATAACTTTATATTCTATAGGAAGATTTTTTATAGAAGGACTTAGAACGGACTCACTTATGCTAGGACCTCTTAGAATGGCACAAGTTATAAGTTTAGGATTTATTCTTATAGGTGTTATATTAAATTACGTATTATCTAAGAAAAATAAGAGATAATATATAAATCTATTAAAATTGACAAAATATACTTTACAGAAAGGAAGTAAATTTTAAATGGAATTTAACCACGTATCTGTACTTTTAGATGAATGTATAGACAATTTAAATATAAAAGAAGATGGAGTGTATGTAGACTGTACTATGGGTGGTGCAGGACATTCCAAAGAAATCGTAAAGAGATTATCAAATAAAGGATTATTTATTGGATTTGACCAAGATAAAAATGCTATAGCAACTGCTAAAGAAAGACTTGCTGAATATTCTGATAGAGTAAAATTTGTACACAGTAATTTTGAAAATCTAAAATCAGAATTAGAAAAAATAGGTGTATATAAAATCGATGGAGTTTTAGCAGACTTAGGTGTATCTTCTCATCAACTTGATGAAGCTGATAGAGGATTTTCTTATATGCATGATGCGCCATTAGATATGAGAATGGATATTAGAAAGCCATTTTCAGCTTATGATGTAGTAAATACTTATACAGAAGAACAACTTGCAAAAATAATAAAAGACTATGGAGAAGACAATTGGGCTAAAAGAATAGCTAAATTTATAGTTGAAACTCGTGAAGAAAAACCAATAGAAAAAACAGGTGAGCTAGTAGATATAATTAAAAAAGCTATACCTAAAAAAGCTAGAATAGATGGACCACATCCAGCAAAAAGAACATTCCAAGCTATACGTATAGAGGTAAACAACGAACTTGGGGTTATAAATAAAATGATAGATGACGCAGTTTCTATGATGAATAAGGGCGGAAGAATATGTATAATAACATTCCACTCTTTAGAAGATAGAATAGTTAAAAATGAATTCAAAGAATTATCACTTAGCTGTGTTTGTCCACCAGAACTTCCAATTTGTAGGTGTGATAAAGTTTCTGAAGTTAAAGTTATAACTAGAAAACCAATACTTCCAAGTAAAGAAGAAGTTGAGGCAAATCCTCGTTCAAGAAGTGCAAAACTTAGAGTTGCAGAAAAGAAATAATTATAAATATGAAATATATGTAAAATTTTGTTGTTTTAACCAAATTTTAGGTATATAATTATAACTATCAATATTAACTAAATAAATTCTTATCAAGAGAGATGGAGGGAATAGGCCCAGTGAAGTCCAGCAACCTATAATTAGATAGGTGCTAAATCCTACTTATGTTTTCATAAGAAAGATAAGAGAGAATGATAATAAAGGCTCTTTTATCTTAGGTAAAAGAGCCTTTTTAAATTTTAAGTTATGTATTTGGGGCAAATACATATAAATATGCTTAAGATTTAAAAAATATTTAGTTTAGATACGCTTGTATTAACAATAATAATTTGGAGGGATAATATGACAGATAGAAAATTAGGATTCAGTACATTACAAATTCATGGGGGGCAAGAACCAGATTCAGCAACAGGTTCTAGAGCTGTTCCAATATATCAAACAACATCATACTGTTTTGATAGTGTTCAATATGGAGCAGATTTATTTGCATTAAAAGAAGAAGGGCATATATATTCAAGAATATCAAATCCAACAGTTCAAGTTTTTGAAGATAGAATGGCATTATTAGAAGGTGGAGTAGGTGCAGTAGCATTTTCTTCAGGAATGGGTGCTATAAATGCAGCTATACTTAATATAATGAAAGCAGGGGATGAAATAGTAGCAGCACCAACTTTATATGGAGGAACTTATAACTTACTTTCAAATATGCTTCCTAAATTCGGTATAAAAGTTCATTTTGTTGATCCTGATGATCCAGAAAGCTTTAGAGCAGCAATAAATGAAAATACTAGACTTGTTTATGCTGAAACTATAGGAAATCCAGGAATAAACTTAATAGATATAGAAGCTATAGCTGATATAGCTCATGAAAATAAAATACCATTTATGCTAGATAATACTTTTGGAACTCCTTACTTAATAAAAGTATTTGAACATGGTGTAGATATAGTAGTTCATTCAGCTACTAAATTTATTGGAGGCCATGGTACTACTTTAGGTGGAGTTGTAGTAGATAGTGGTAACTTCGACTGGTTAGAAAGTGGAAAATTCCCTTGTTTGACAGAACCAGATATGTCTTATAATGGACTTAATTATGCGAAAGATGTAGGTGCTGCAGCTTATGCAACTAAATTAAAAGTTCAATGGTTAAGAGATTCTGGAGCTTGTTTAAGTCCATTTAATGCATTTATGTTATTACAAGGACTTGAAACTATGTCACTTAGAATAGAAAGACATATAAGCAATACAAAAGCTATAACTGAATTTTTAAATAACCATCCACAAGTTGCATGGGTTAACTATCCAGGACTTAAAGAAAATAAATATTATAAATTGGGGCAAAAATACTTACCAAAAGGAGCAGGTTCAATATTTACATTTGGTATAAAGGGAGGACTTGAAGCTGGAAAGAAATTTATAGAAAGCCTTCAAATATTCTCTCATCTTGCAAATGTAGCTGATGCAAAATCATTAGTTATACATCCAGCAAGTACTACACATGCTCAACTTAATGAAGAAGAACAAGCGTCAGCAGGAGTTAGACCAGATATGATAAGAATGTCTGTTGGTATAGAAGATATAAACGATTTACTTTGGGATATAGACCAAGCATTGAAAGCAACTATATAAAATTATTGTAAAAAAATACCAATAGGTATATAATAAATAATTGATAATTGAGTAGCTATTAATGTATTATGCATTATTAGCTACTTATTTATTTAAAAAATAGAAATTGATGTATAGAGATATTCTAATTTCAATATCTCTAAATTTTTAAAATTTGTATGAAAGAAGTGGTTTAGGTGGAAGTAAATCAGAAAAAAATCAATTATTTATTCTCAAACTCAGATTTAAGAAAATTAATTGGACCATTAATAGTAGAACAGCTACTTTTAATAGTAGTCGGCTTAGTCGATTCAATTATGGTCGCAAGCGTCGGGGAATCAGCAGTATCAGCAGTATCTTTAGTTGATACAATTATGGTACTTGTTACACAAGTTTTTACAGCGTTAGGTACTGGGGGAGCTGTTGTTGCAGGCCAATTCTTAGGTCAAAAAAACGAAAAGAAATCATGTGAAGCATCAGATCAATTAATGTTATTTTTACTTGTAAGTTCAATCGGAGTTATGGTTTTAGGATATTTGTTAAAGTACTTTATACTACACAAGGTATTTGGAACATTGGAAGCTGATGTTATGGGATTTGCAAATATTTATTTATTAATAGTATTTTTATCAATTCCAGCAATAGCAATTTATAATGGGGCAGCAGCTCTATTTAGAGCAATGGGAAATTCAAAAGTAACTATGAAAATCTCAATTCTTATGAATAGTGTTAACTTTGTGGGAAATGCTATTTTAATATATGGATTAAAAATGGGAGTTGTAGGTGCTGCAATTCCAACAGTATTCTCAAGATATTTAGCAGCAGTAATAGCATTTTATCTTATCAAAAATCAAGATTTACAAATTCATATATCAGAAAAAATGTGTTTCAAATTTGATGGAAGTATGATAAAAAGAATTTTATATATAGGAATTCCAAATGGGCTTGAAAATAGTATGTTCCAACTTGGGAAAATAGTTGTTTTAAACTTAGTTGCAAGCTTTGGAACTGCTTCAATAGCTGCAAATGCTGTTAGTAACTGCCTTGCATTATTCCAAATCGTACCTGGAATGGCTATAGGTCAAGCAGATCTTGCTGTAGTATCACAATGTGTCGGAGCAGATGATGAATACCAAACAAGATATTATACTAAGAAAATGATGAAACTAAGTTATATTGGAATAATAATTACAAATGTAATTATATTTTTAGGTTTAAATTTAATATTAGATATATATAACTTATCTGAAGGAACTGCTCAAATGACTCGTGAGATAATTATTTATCATGGAATTATGGCAATGCTAATATGGCCGTTATCATTTATGATAGCAAATACGCTTAGAGCATCAAATGACGTCAAATTCTGTATGCTAGTATGTATATTTTCAATGTGGATTTTCAGAATAGGATTTAGTTATATAGTTGGAAAATACATGGGACTAGGTGTATTTGGTGTATGGGTAGCAATGACCATAGACTGGGCTGTTAGAAGTGTGTTCTTTGTATGGAGATATTTAAGTGGAAAATGGAAATTACATTGGTATTAAGATAATATAAATTATAATAAAATATCAAAGTAAAAAATGAGCTTATTAGTTTATTAAACTTTTAAGCTCATTTTTATATTATTCTTTGATTACAAATGAATTTTTAAAGCTGGATTCTTTACCATTTATAGTTAACTTTATAGTATCAAAATAAACTGTTTTATCATTTGAGATAGTTATGTTCTTTTGATATATAACATATAGTTTTTGTGATGGTGAATCATTACTTTCTAATTTGCTTTTATTTGATTCTATATTTAAAGTATTATCTTCAACACTGCAATTTATATCGATAAATTCATTTTTTATTCCATTAAAATATATATAAGTATTTGATTTTGTTTCTATTTTATAAATTCCCTCTTGTTCTGATGCTTCAGTTAAAAAATTCTTAATCTGTTGATTGCTAATAGCTGAAATATCTACTTTATTTAATTTTACCATATTATCAGAAGTATCTTTTTTGCTACATCCAAAAGTAAATATAGTCATTAATATTAATGCTATAATAGAAAATTTTTTCATATAT
>OLQY01001331.1_pt1 | contig 21583 bp, 39 predicted proteins | sample 1672851 | NCBI WGS metagenome assembly OLQY01 (sample SAMEA3136730, study PRJEB25190) | human gut metagenome | reverse complement strand
CCCGCCACAGCTAGTTAAATATTTTGGATGGTGTTCCATAAAGAATACACTAAAGATTTTTACTTATAGGTGCAGTATATGAGCGTCGAAAAATCTAAAGGAGGTTCATTGCTCTTTATCATTTTTTCGACACTACTAATATACCAGCAATTCAATCCGCACGAAGTCCGCAAAATTACCGGTATAAAGCCACTTAAAACCCTTTCTTTAATTTTCTACATAAACGTGAAGATCTTGAAGATAATCAACGCCATAGCAGTACTTCCATTTGTCCCAGCGGTCGGCGAACTCGCACTCAGCGCGTCGCTTTAAACGATCAAACCAAGAATGCTCATAGCCCAGCAAAACCATAACCTTTTGATCGTCTAAGCCCTTTAGGTAGCATTCCCGCAAAATGGTGCGGTAGGGAGTACGCGAGCCATCGCGACAGTTGTCTATTGCTTTTGCTACCGCACGACACGCTTTCTCAGCTTCCATAATGCGTAAATTGCTTTCTTCTTGGTGATTGACCCCACCGTGTGCAGAAACACCGGACGCGTCCATTTTTGGGCTAGAAAGGTGTGTGTCATCTATAACAGACAGATCAACCGGATTTAGGCCAGCGTAATTGAGATATCTTTCAAAATCATGCTTGAAAAAATTTCTTACTCTCTTGGCTGTGTCTCTCTGGTCTATTGCCATACCATTATCAAGTAGTAACTGTTTACTGTCTGTCATATTCATTACTCCTATTACTTAATCTGTTGTATCTTCAATACTTCCATTTCGATCCTTGGATGATCGCTATATCTTTTCCTAACATGTAAGTCTGTAATCAACGCGTCATCTATCCAAATAACGCCGTTAAGAGCATCTAAAAAGCTTTTAATGTAATTGTCCGCATCCGGCTTTACGACCGGTAGAGACATTCCTGTAGCCCTTCTGGCGTGTTCAATTTTGCTTACGCTTTTTTGGATAGGCCTGTACGCTGTCATCTTAACCTCAAGTGCGCCGTCCAAGGGTTCCAATCCTAATTGCTGCATCTTTTGTGTAGCCATCGCATTAACTTGACGCTTGAATCTTTTAACTTCTATCGGATCATATTCGTGTGGATAAGGACGACTGGTATATCTAGTTCTTGCCTGCGCTACTGGCTCAATGTCAAAACTAAAGTGCACTTATTTTTCCCTGCTTTCCGTCTTCGTAGCCGTCTTGATAGCCCTTGTTGTATTCTTCCTGGATCATTTGTGCTGCCTTGGTACCGTCATCATAGGCTTGGTCAGCTTTCCCCTGCGCATATGCCGTTTGATATGCGACAGTTGAAATATCCTTGACCAGTTGAGCCATCACACGTGCTTGTTTTTGGTTAGTGACAAGACCATTGTCTCTTATTAATTCATAGCCATAGTCAGAAATAACATTGTAGCCGGTCTGATCCAAAATCTGCTTTAACTGTTCCAGTGCTGTCTGTTCCATTTGATTGCTCTTTCTAATACGGTCCTTCTTTGTGTAGTGGATGCAATGGCTCCGACCGGCGCTCGACCAGGTCCCAGTGATTTACGATCCACTCACTTCTTTTCTTAGCTGCTAGGTTGACATTTTCGACTTTGACTTTTCGCTTGATTTCAACGCTAATCAGCTTCATCAATATTTTTTCTTCTGTGACGTCGCCCCAACCTTGTCCAACATAGTGGGCAAGTGTAGCCTGTATCGCTCTCAGCGTATAAAGGCTCTTATTTTTCAAGTTGTAGCGCGTCACACTGCTACCATTTACGATCATCTAGCCATGCCTTTAAAAACGTTAGGAAGGAATATATGGCGCTTCCAAGCATTCCAGCAACGATAACTGCTAAAATCATCACACACAGCAGAAGAAAGAGCATCAATGCAATCTTAAATAATAAAATTATGCTGTTATTCATTGCCTTTGTCCTTTTTTTCTGAACCGATTTGTTGCTTTCTCAACAATTTTCCAACGTGCATTTCTAAAATAAGGAGATCGCCCATTATATGAGCATTCTCTTGCTTAAGATCTGATACTTGCTTTCTGTACTTAGTGATTGAATGGTTAATCATGAGCTGTAACACCACAATCACCCAGGACAAAATCATTGTTATAATTTCAATCAATTTGCTCTCCTAACTATTTTCTTTGTCTTTTACTTCAACACATCGAAAATTTACTTTCTTATAGTGCTGAAAGTACCCAGCAAAACGTTGAACCATTTCATTGGCATTACTATAAAAGCTATCAGTATAGCCTGAATTATCATTCTCATGCACGAACAAATACCCTTGACCTTCTACATAAGCTATTCTTTTATACTTAGCCATTCCTTTATCGTTCCAGAACTTGATAACATCACCGACATAATAATTGTTGGGATCATTGGAATGTATAACGCTATCATCGTTTTGCTGTTTTTTATGTTCCAACTTGTCCTTTAGGTCTAAGATATTCCATCTAATACCGAAAATACGAGACCTAAAATCATCATTTTCCTTTTGTAGCCGGATAACTTGAATGCTTAGAAACACTAAGCAAACGAAGAAACCGCCTAATAATCCAAATATGATGCTATTCAACCTTGTACGCTCCCACTAATTCTCTAAGCTCTTCCAGTTCTGGCGTGCCTTCCGCCTTGTCGATACAGCCATATTTAACGTCTATCGTCAGCAATAAGTGCCGGCGCTTCATTTTCTGCTCATGTGCCTTCTGCATCATTTCCCTGGTAAACCGTTTAGGCTTCTTTACGGCTTGCTGGAAGCCATTGCTTCTATGGGTCTTATAAAAAGCATCAATTTCCTTTTTACCAGCTACTTCTTCATCGTTAACTTTCAAAATAGCGTAAAACTTGCCGTGCCTTCTGTGATGCTCGCCGGTACTGCTAACAATAAATTTATCCGTGCGTTGTCCCATTCTGCTCTTTTTTATGATGTCGTACGTGTAGCCAATACGACGATCTAAGAAATTATCCAGGACCAGATAAGACGGAAATATAATTGTCTTTTCTGCTGGACCATTTTTTGTTAGTTCGCGGATCTCAACCGAGTATCCTTGTCTACCTTTTGCACTCATGGTTAATCATGCTTTCTAATTGCCTTCACTCCGTCCTTGTATTTTGTCCAGTATTTATCAAAGAGATCATTTTCTCCGCTCTCCACGCCATTTATGAGTTTTTTAGCATCATCTTGGTCAAATCCTAACTTGCCAAGTAGTTCAGTAGCAGCATATGCTGACAAATGTCGAAGATCTTCACCAGTAATTTTTGTCCCGTCTGATACTTCAACCTTGTCAATTACTCCGCAAAGGAAGTTCAAAGTTAATACTTCTTCAATTTCGTCAATATGTTCAAACATTGCTACTGGATTAAGATTTGTCTCTTTGATGCCTTCAATATCGTCCAAGTTAATTGCTTTAATTCTTTTTACTTTGTGTCCATTAATCTTCATTGTTTTTACCTCCGTTAATTGCTACTTGATCCTTGTCTACCATGTCGTGTAGGCTTCTTACCACATCTTTGAGTGTTGGCTGGTACTCATTCGGAAAATAATGGTTAGTATCAAATCCAACGTATTGGTTATTGTTGTCAATGCCTTCCTGTGGCAAATAGCCGACCCAGGTAACCCCCCCGATTGCGCTTGGATAAAGTTCTTCAACACACCCCTCATCTGCCGGATTTAAATTTTCGTTTACTGCTGTGTAGTCTTTATCTGCTGCAAGGATTTCCATATAACCGCAATACCAGTTCATTAAGTCGTCTTTTAACTCCTCTGGTAGGTTATTTTCAAATGAATGCCACATCACAATGATCCGGCGACCGTTGTATTTTCTGTCATAGACTTTCTGAACCTTTATCACTTTGTGTAGTCCTCCTTAATCTTTTCGTAGCCGTAGTCAATGCCATGTTCTTCTTCAAGTGCTTTCAGTTGAATGTGCAAATGAGAATCTAACTCGGTTAGCACATCAAATTCATGCAAAAGGTCTACTAACTTCATGGCGTTTTCTTTGTACTGTTCTTCTGTGTGGTATTTCATCGTTAGCCCTTCCAATCAATACGCTGGTAAGTGTAGTCTGGTAAGCATTTAAGTACTTGATCTCTAACATCATTTAGTACTGCATTAAAACCTATTTCATTTTTAGTCGGTAAAATCTGTCCGATAAGCTTTTTGTCTTTCCAATATGACTTCAAAACTGCTCCGACATTGTTATCTTGATCTAACAGCATTAAATCAAATTGTGCGCCAATACCTAGTTGTGGCTGAGGCTTTAGCCAGTCAATTTTGTATTGAACCATGTTGAAATTAAGATATCCGATAAAATTCTTCATAGTTTTTTGCAGAGCATCGACTGTGTAATTAGGTGCTACCTTGTTTATCCATTCAGGTGTGTCACCATTCCAACCAAGCTTTCCAAGCTTTGTTGGATTAATTTTGTTTTTTGATTTTTCTTTATAAAGAATTAGCGCACTAGTCATCACTTTTAATGTGTGGGAATCTGTTGGCCCTAAGTCAGTTTGAAGTTTAATATCTATAACTTTTATGTTGGTTTGATGATTAATCCATTCATTAATAAGCTGATCAATAGATTGGTTATTACCAGCAATACTACTAATCAATTTTGTCTTCATTACTTGTCTCCCTCGTCTTTCTGTTCTACAAACGACGCAATTTTATTAATGTTGATGTAGCCTTTTCCTCTGTCCCATATCCTAACTGTCATGTCATCAAGTGGCATCCAGTTTGCGTATTGAGCAATTAATCGTCTAAAATCATCAGCAGTCATATCATGAACTGTTACAATCGAACCATCCGTTAAAAATACCTTTAAATCCATGGTTTGTCCTCCATTGCTGGCTTAACATCTTTGGTGTTGTACCTTAATTTATCCATCAACTGATTAGATCGCTTTAAAAGCCAAGCTAGTCGGTCAAAGCCACTTTCGTCATCAAAAAAATTTGAATTGGTAAGGCTAAAAGGATCATCTGGAAGATCTTTGTCCATAAATCCAACAAAGCTGATTGACAAAATAGGAACTTGCTCTTTCTTATCTGCAAGTTCGATTGCACAAGTTTCATGGTTGAATAGAGTCTGCGTCACATTAAAGCCATGTTCGTTAGCAGCATCAATAAATCCAGAGATCTCTCTTTCTTTAAAAATCTTTCTTTGCTCTTTATTCATTTTTAATGTCCCCACTGATACTTCGTCCACTATCTAAGTTTTCGTCTAAGTTCTCGAATAGGCTCTTTAAGTTCTCGGTAGAAATACCGGACTGGGTATCGATCTTCTTTTTGCTCCAGTCGGTGCCTTTTTCTACTCGCTTGCCGCTATTCCGGTAGATAGTGCCAACACTCTTTTGCAAGTTGTTAGCGTTTAGGTAGTCGTCGAAGTGACTGCCAAACAAGGTACTAGGTCGCATATACTTCCACATATCAGTGTGTTGCCACTCGAATGCCTTGTTGTTAATGACTGTCTTGAAATCTTCGAATGTGTAGCCTTCTTTGAACTTGGTTTTAATTAACCGTTGGTTAACTTTACTAGATGCTTTATAGTGGGCTTTTGTTTTATAATTGAGATAGTCAATAATTTCCTTGTAAGGAATATGTGGTTCGGTACTTTGTGCCGGACTATTTTTTTCTTTTCTTTTATTTGATATTTCTTTATATTGATAATTCTTATTATTGTTATTACTTAGTGTGCCGTTTGGCGTCGGACCCTTTTCGCGTCCGACTTGTTTCGCGTCGGACCCTTTTTGGCATGAAATCGGCTCTTTTTGTGCCTTTTCGGCGACATCGCCAAAATGGTCATGACGGTGGTCTTCTGAATCTACTTGCGACTCTTTGACACTACTTTCGTCATTCAATCCACCAGTATCACTAAGAATCCAGTCCATACCATCAAAGCTCCCAGTAGTATCATGACGATTAACGCGTTTTAAATATCCAAACTGTTCTAATTCATCCAAGCCATTGCGAGTAGACTTAACACCGTCCTTAGCATGTTGAGCCACTTCTGCCACATAGAACTGCCATTTATCCGCTTGCGACCACAAGTAATTAAATATTCCACGCGCTTTCCAGGTCAGTCGGCTATCTCGAATAACTTGGTTACAGGTATTCGTGTAATTGCCACGATCTTTTTTTATTAGCCTAACCATGACTAAGCCTCCTGCTTTTTATCTTCTTTGATCTTGTTTACTGCGTCAGCTATCATTGTTCTTCTATCAAGTTCAACGTAAGCAATAGCATCGTGACCCTTTAAGTTGTCCGCAAACTTCTTAGCATCGGCGTTGCCTTTTCTAACGTGGGCAAGGATAGTTCCAACATTGACAAAAGTCCCGTTTGGATATCTAACAAGGTGGTTCTTTAAATCACTATCGCTAATGTTTTTAGGCTTAGACCAGTCAATAGTTCTCTTAACGCTCTTGGTGCCATTGTTAGGTCTTCCAGGCTTTCTAGGTTGTGTAGGCTGGCTTTCTGTGGCTGATACTGTTGCCTCATTGGCTTCACTGTCTGGATCTGGGTCATTTTGATCGGAAACATTGAATAATTGCTTTTCAAGGTTCTTGAATGCTACTGTCACAGCCTTGTTAACTGCCTTGTCACCGCTGTCTGATCCAGTGCCAATCATTTGCATTTCATACTGTTCTTTACCGTCTGTAACTATAAAATCTTGAATTACATCGTAGAAGTAGAGCGTGCCGCCGCTGTATGTTTTGCGATCATACTTATCGATCTTACTGATCTTAGTCGGAATAATAGCAAAGCCATATTTACTAGCAACTCTACGAATGGCCGCCTTAATAGCTGCTTCACTAATGAAAGCCCAGCCTTGCTTGTCATTTGACCCATCTTTTGCTAACGCACCCATGTCGTCCATAGCCTTGGCCAACTTCTGAGCTAGATTTAAGTTGCTAGGATCATTTTTTGCTTTTTCTTGCTTGATCTTGTCGCTCTTGGCTTTGATCTTTTCAACTTTTAAGTCTTCGATCTCTTTTTTAGCATCATCAAGCTTTTTACCTAATTCATCTTTAGTTAATTTTGAATAATCAGACATGTTTATCACTCCTATAAAATTGTTGTTTTGCGGTTTGGCACTAATTCAGCACCGGGAATTTTGATACCGGCTCTAAGGTCTTGATAGAGCAATTTCTTGTTGACCTTTTCGATCTCTTCCGTTTTGATGTAATCCTTTGGAAGTTGAACGGTTGGATCGACTTTGACGCTAGCTCTATAGTTTCTTGGTCTCAGAAGATGGTGAGCGGTTTGAACTGACTTGATACCAGCTTCATCAATCGTGGAAGTCATGTAATCCATGATTCCTTTATTTTGATTGGTGAGACGCTTCTTTTCTTCTTGGAGTGCCCTAATTTTGTCTTCGATAAAATTGATCTTGGAATTGTTGGAATCGTACCAACCGGCTAGGCCGTCCAACTTATCGTTTCGTGTAGCCTCAAGACTATCCAACGTATCTTTGAACGCATCTTCATCCATTTGGCTGTCCGGATCGTTGTACTTAGCCATGACAGCCTTGATCGTTTCGTTAATTTCAAATAAATTCATTGTTTTGCCTACTTTCCTGCTAATCTATCGCGCATTTCATCACCGTGTTCTGTTTCTGGATCAATGTCATCATTTTCGTCAAGCACGTCTTTGCAAAGCTCTCTGGCTTGACCTTCGTCGTAGTTTCCACCGGTGAGATACTCAGACAAGTCAGCAATACTGTCGAAACCCAACAGTCGAAGTGCATCTTTGTATGAGTAATTTTCAAATAGACCGTCAATAGTTTTTGCGGAATTGTTGCTCATTGTGCTATACTCCTTATAGTTTCTACTTTTTGATAAGTCCCTTAACTGTTGCCTCAGTTGAGGGCTTTTTTGATGCCTAAAATACGTTTGACGTTGCTTGAAAGTTCTGCAAAGCTCCCACTAGCAACATGCAAACAATTACTATTAGCAAGGCAATTTTGTTGGACGTTGCTAAGCTTATCGGCTTGTCTACTTGGTATAAGGCGTTTAAAAACTTGTTCCATAATTTCATTATTCCTCCCCTTTGACGTTAAATAATCCTTTGACTATTTCACTCTTTTGACCGAGCATTTCGGCTATAAATAACGTCACTTCAAGTTCGCTATAGCCTTGCTTGACCAAGGCGTACTTGATATTGTCAAGACACACGCTGAGTAGTCTTACCATGATTGGTAAACTGCCGTTCATACATGAACGTGAATTGCCTGTTTCTCTGTTGCCGTCTGGATTACTCCAACTGACAACGAACGTGTCCACCTCGCCCTTATCTAATGCCTCTAAAAATGGTTTAATATCTTTTCTACTTGCTCTAGTCATTTTTCTTTCTCCTTATTTCTTGCGCTTGATTAATACGACACCCACTGCGATCAACACGGTCATCACGATTGAAAGAGCTGGTAAAACAACTGCTGGATGGTGGTCACCGTATAAGACGATCTGCTGCACTGTCACCAAAGGCAGAAATAGAATTGACAAGAACTCTAAAATCTTTTCAAATGCGAGGCAAAAATAACTAAGACCATGATCTAATTTGCTTTTTCCATACTTTCTTTCAATTTCTTGTTTAGTCATTTTGATTTCTCCTATAAGTAACCTTTAACGCCACGAGTCTTCCAATACTTATCAAGGTCTGACTTCTTCCACCTAGTGATGTTTTCGATCGTGTAGCATGGAATCTTGTCTTCCTTACGCCATTTTCTAAACGTGGTATCACTCACGCCTAGATAACTGGCGGACTCTCCGACATTGAGCCACTCGCGTGAGGACAGCTCAATCATCTTTTTCACGTCTTTTTGATCCAGGTTTGACTTAAGTTCCGGCTTCATGTCGATCACGATAGATCTAACGAATTGCGCCAGCTTGTCCTCATCTAGCAGCTCCATCTAAATCACCTTCTAACTAACTCCGACCCAGAGCTTATAAGTTTTACCGTCTTTCTTAGATACGACCGTTTCACGTTGATTTCTGTATCTCTCGGCTGAATAGCCCTCGTCTTGTCCCAGGTGTTCGTCTAAACTTTTCCAGGCACGATCACCCATAAACATGTGACTAAAGTCTGGGAGCTTGTCATCAACACCACCGAGCATCAATATCAGCATTTACAGCACCTCCTTTCGTCTTTTTTGTTCTGCTTCAACCTCTAGGGACTTGTCATTGAACTTGTCCCATTCTTCTTTACTGGTTGATGTCATTCTTTTGTGTAGTAAATCAATTCTTTCCTTCCACAACTCTTTGGCATCTGCACTTACTAGCTTCATTTCTTTTTACCTTCTTGATAGATGTCGCTCATTCCAAGCAAGTCGCAAAGATTGATGATGGTTTCATAATTCATTTCTTGTAAGTCTTTAATCGTTGCTGGACGTTTCTTACCGTTTTCAGTTGCCGATACGATCGTGCAATTCTTGTTGTTGAGTGTTTCTAAGAACTCAAGAGCTGAATGTGCGTCTGTAAATTCTGCCATTTCTAGTCATCTCCTAAATCCAATCTGGTTTGTGCATTAACATTTTGAATCTCACGTTGAAGTACAAAGCTTGGATACCATTTCTTTGTAAAGTCGATTGCTTCATCGAAGAGCTTTTTCTTTAAGCAGTCGTATCTAGGAATCTGAAATGCTTTCTTGAAGTCTCTGCCGAACTCTGCGAAAACTTTCTTAGCTTTCTTTTCCTGGTAGTAGTTACTGTTCTCACCACCACAAGCTCTAATCACTCGTGCTTTACGTGCTTGAAGCAATTGGTAACGTTCTTGTTCGTCGACTTCCGCCGTGTCTTTGATTTGTTGAATATCTTTTTCGACCTTATCGACGCGCTTGTTCGTATGCTCGATTTCTTTGTTCTTTTCAACTAATGACTTATAAACAAGCTCAATTTGCTCATCTGTTGTCTGAGGCAACGCTTCGGATTTGATTACTTGTTCCATTTTGTTAAAAGCCTCAATATACTTCACTTTGAATTGAAGAGCTTTGTCTCCTGTGAAACCCATGGCCAACAAAGTGAATCCGTCACGGTTCATGAAATACATTGGTTGTTCATGACCTTGTTTGTTGATATAAGTTCCCTCGTCAAACATATTTCCGACTGTGCAATTTTGCGCAGTCAAATTTCTAATTGCCTTCAATACGTCTCTGTGAGCTTTTGAAAACACTTCTGCGACTTTCAAGCTAGTTGTGACTGCTTGTTGGTTCTTCATTACTACTAGTTCATTCATTCTCAGTTACCTGTCTTTCTTGCTTAATGAACTCAAATATATTTCTTGCTCTAAGTACTTGCTCGTCTGTTATGTCATCTAAACGGCTTATATCCAAGCAAGCACGAATAGCATCATAGATTTTCGCCTGTAGCGTTGGCCATCTGACGTTCTTGCTATTGTTTCGACAATAGTTTTCAATTTCTTTTCTAAAAACTATCCAAGAGCAATTTACTTTTTTGTGTCTCTTATCAAGAATTTCAACTACCATCTTGGCAATCTCATATTCTTCTTTTTTAGTGAGTTCCATGTGCCTCTCTCCTTAGTCTCACACGGTTAAACCGTACCCAAAGACTAAAAAATAATATTGCTAATAGGTAGGTTAAACACCTTTTCAATTCTTGAAAGGTACTTAACATTTGGCTTGTTCTTTCCTGCTTCCCACTTGTAGAGTGTGCTTTCCGCTACTCCCAACTGTTTTGCAGCTTCTTTTTGGCTTAATCCACTATTTACTCTAGCGGCTTTAAGTGTAATTTTGCTCACATCTCATCACTTCCTTCTCTCAAGTTCATAAATATAGTAACACGGTTAAACCGTGTTTGCAACACTTTTTTACTAAAAATAATAAAAAAGTACGATAAATCCGTATTTTTAGAATATAATTATTAGTAAAGCAGAGTGCTTTGGAGGGCAAGCAAATGAACAATAAAGAGATAATGTCAAAGAATATTAAATTCTATTTAAATAGGAAAAATTTGAACGTCAAAGACTTTGCAAAGCAATTAGGATTTAAATATACAACTGTATTAGATTGGGTAAACGGCAATACTTATCCTCGTATTGATAAGATTGAAAAAATGGCTAAGTATTTTGGAGTCAGCAAAGCGGATTTAGTTGAAGAACACAAAGAAAACAAAGAAGATAATACCGCAGTAACTTGGACTGATTTAGGAATGCCCTACGGTGGCACAATGCCACAAGAATTGAAGGAAACTTATGCTGACTTAGCTAAAAGTTTCTTTAAACGTCATCCAGAATATTTGAATAAGAATCGTGAAAATGATGATTAAATCTATTGATGAATTATCTATAGAGAACAGAGAAAATTACAGCAAACTTATAACCTACTTAATGAATGCTGCCATGCTGGACTATGGTATTGGAGTTGAATTTACTAATTTATTGCCGCCAAGTGCACCACCTATCAGTTACAATGAGCCAGGAAAATATATTATTATGAATGGTCGTTGGTCACACCCTACAGAAATACCCTTTCAACTTGCACATGAAATTTATCACGTTTTACATGAGAATCAACACTATTATCACTTGAACAATAACACATCGAATTGTGGCGAGGCAGAAGCTAATATTTTTGCAGTTAAGTTGTTGCAACACTACTGCAAAGACAATGACTATCACTTTGATAATTTCTATAGATTTGCTGAGTGTTTTGATATTCCAAAAAATGTTTATTATCTGTTTGATAGCATTTCAACTGTCCAGGAATGATGACACCAATGACATTAAACTTCGTGTCTATTTGGCAATATGGAGGTTTATATAAATGAGTGATATTACTGCTGGAGTAATAAGAGCGGTTATAGGTGTCGTACTTCTGCTAATAATGTTTTGGTACGACAAAAAAATATTCAAATCAGTTACTAAAAAGAATGGTAAAACAACTAAACCGTTCCATAAACGTTGGTGGACATGGGCTATTATAGCTGCTCTTATAGTTGGAGGAATTGGCGGCGCAATGGACAACGACGGAACTGGCTTTAAAGATGATGACGACTTTGGTGATGACGACACCGAACAAGTCCAAAAAGTAAATCACAGCAAGAACTTGCCTGGTCAGAAGATCAATAAGAGCAAAGCTAATAAGCATGAATTTTATTGGACTTCAAAGGATGATAAAAAGGTTAGATATTTTGTAACTGACAGTAAAATCACTGCTATGAAGTTTGTGCTTACCCCAGACGTTAACAACACATTTTGGTGTAAAGCTTACCTTGCAAACGTACTACACGACAATCACTTACAATTCACTAATGACAAGCTAGCAGATTCTGCCGCTAACTTGAGCAACAAAGGAAGATATAACATCTACTCTCCAAAGGTTAAGAAGTGGTACAACGTTTCATTTAGCCCAGCCGACAACGTAGGCAAGAAAGACAACATGGTTTCCACCTTCTCCGTTTATCCTGGCAAGAGTTCAGACGCAGAATAAAAAATAAGCCCGTCACCAAGATGGTGCGGGCTTTAATTGTAAAGTTTCAAAGAACATTAGTTTGAAGGAACGCAAATGGAACGCAAAAAGATTGATACACCAGCGTTTCTTTGTGTTTTGATATGAAAGGAGAACGCAAAATGCCAAGAAGAAAAGATAATGAAATCTACAAGTACAAACTCAAAAATGGCAAGGTCAAGTATGGCTTTAAGACCTACATCGGAACAGACCCTGAATCTGGTAAGCCTATCAAGCCTACACGACAAGGCTTCGATAGCTACAAGGAAGCAGAAGCAGCTAAGACAAAACTGAAAAGTGAAGGTCCGAGCAAGTTTACACATAAGCAAAAAATGAAGGCAGATCGCAAAACTGTTCAGCAAGTGTATGACCGCTGGCTGAAAGTTTATGAAGCCGATGTAAGAGGATCAACTTATATCAATACTACGAATCTTTGGAAGCGTAATCTTCAAAAAGAATTTGGCGATAATTACATAGACAGTCTCAATGTAGATCACATTCAGCGTTTTGCCACTGAACTAGCTGAGAAACAACTAACTTATTTTTTATCCGTTAATTTATTGCATAGATTGGTTAGATATGCAATGATGCGTGACTGGTGCAGCAAAGACCCGTTTGACAAATTCATTATGCCAAAAAAGTCAAAAAAGAAGAGCAAACGTCCAAAAAAGAATTATTATGAACTTGACGAGTTAAAAGCTTTTCTCAATTCAATAAAGCATTATAACTATATGTACTATGCCTATTTTATGACGCTTGGAAATTTAGGAACTAGACCAAGTGAAGCATTGGCTTTGCAATGGAAAGACATTGATTTTGATAATAAACTCGTATACATCACCAAAACTGTATCAACCGATAAAGATGGTAAAAAAACGATCGGTCCGACTAAAACTCCACAGTCAGTGCGTACTTTAAAAATGTCTAACAATCTGTTTCAAGCCCTACAGGACTATAAAAAGCAAACCATCTTCACCAAACAAGATGATTTTCTGTTTCATAAGCGAGATGGTGATTTTTGCTGTCCTACGGCACCAGATGACTGGATATATGTTATATATAATCATGACAAAACCCTTCGCAGAATAACTCCGCATGGCTTTCGTCACACTCTAGCTACTTTACTATATCAAGGAGACAGCAGAATTAAACCACAGGATGTTCAATTATTACTTGGTCACTCAAAGGTAACAACAGCACTCAATATTTATACTCACGTTACAAATGAAAACAAAAAGACCATTGAAGATTCTATTAATAATTTGGACATATAAATGAGTTTTTCCGTAGATTTTACGTAATTTATGTTTTGAGGCATCTATTTTGCACGTTATAAATCTTTATAAACGCTGTTATATCAATATTTTTATTATTTTGTACTTGCTTCTACTTAAATTTATCGCTAAAATTTAATTAGAAAGTAAGCGTTATTATTTAGAGGTGAGAAAAATGTTAAACAAAAGAAAATTCCTCATCAAACTGTGTGCAGCGTTACCAGCTGCCCTGCTTTTAACGACTACTCCAGTTTTAGCTGATGAAAATGATCAAACTAATCAATCACAAACATCTGAAACAAATAAACAAAATGTAACCTACCAATCATTATATTGGCGTTGCATAAATCAATATACTGGTCAAACCTTACAAGTCATGTATGCCGATACGGTAAAAGTGGTTAACGGTGTCCCTGAGCGGCAATTCTTTAACATGGGGCAATTACCAGAGAGAATTGATGACTTTGAGATAGCTGGCAATCCCCCTTATGGTGGACGTGCCCTTGAAGTTGATCCTAACAATCCAAGTGGTGTCACCTACATCGATTGTGCCTACTATTTGCCAAATAAGAAGGATAGTAGTAGCACAACCACTACCCATAATCAACAACATTCACAGAATGTAACAAAGGATAATCACAACAACCATTCAGCAATCAAGAAAACAGACAAATGGCGTCACCAACACAAAATGCCAAATTCTGCTACTTCTAATTTAAACAAAAAGCAAAATGCTAGTCCAAGTAAGGCAGCTACCAGCAGTAAGCCTAATAAGAAAAAGGTAACAAGTAAGAAGAACAAACCTGCTACTGCCAAAAATCATGCTAATGTACAAGCTGAACGTAACAGCAACATCTTGAAATTCGTGGTTACTCCATTGGTGATTATAGTAATTGCCGCAATCTATATTCCACGCAAGTTCTGGCACAGAAATCTCGGTAAACACGCTGAATAACAAGAAGGTCGAGTCAAGCTCGGCTTTTTTTATTATATTTATATGAAATCGCTATCAAAAGATGCTTCCTTAACTGTATAATAAAACTATAAATCAATAGTTATACAGGTGTGGTAAAAAGTACAAAGAACCTGCTACTCAGGCCACTTTAAAGAAGTACAAGGTCAACATTGCAGTCAAGAAATTTAAGGATGGCACAATCTACAAGCCAGTTGCTATTCCAAATTCTTACGAGAGAATCAATTTAAAGAAGCCTAACCTGTGGCAGGCAATCAATCAGTTCGTCACCTCACAGGTACAAGGTATCGCTCAAAATGTCGACATCATCGCCTTCGTTTTGATCCTAGGTGGATGTATTGGTGTCGTTCACGCAAACGGCGCGATCAGCTTTATCTAAGAAAATCAGCTGAAAAGGTACGTAAAGATCCTACTAAATCTGTTGTTTACGACCAATACGAAGAAGATCGTGAAAAGTACTTAAACGATGCCGACTTTAACAAACCAGCTAACTTTACTTGGCAACAAAAATTATCATTGGTCATCTTCGGCATTGCCTTTATCGTCATGATCTGGGGTGTACAACAAAAAGGCTGGTACTTCACCGAAATTTCGGTAGTCTTCTTAACTGCCGGCTACTTGATGGCTATCTTCTCAGGACTTTCCGAGCACAAAGTTGTGCAAGCCTTCGTTGATGGTGCTAGCGATTTGCTTGGTGTTGCTTTGACAATCGGGTTGGCGAGAGCCGTTTCCATTGTTATGAACGACAGTCACACCAGTGACACCATCATGCACTTCTTCAGCCAACAGATTTCTGGCATGAGTCCATTAATCTTCATTTGGTTCCTGTTTATCGTCTACATCATTCTGGGATTCTTCATTCAATCATCATCTGGTTTGGCCGTACTTTCCATGCCAATCATGGCACCACTTGCCAATGTGTTTGAAATCGACCGTGCTAGTGTAATTGATGCCTACAACTGGGGCCTTGGCTTTATTTCCTTGGTTGCCCCAACCGGATTAATCTTGATGAGTTTGATGATGGTTAACATCGACTTTAACAAATGGTTCAAGTGGTGTTGGAAATTACTGGTAATCGAATTTGTCTTGTGTCTAGTCGCATTAGGCGTTGGATTGTTAGTATATTAGATTTAAAACAAAGTTTTCAGATCATTCTTTCAGCACGATAGGATGATCTTTTTTTCATAGCAACCCTTGTTTCTTTATTCAAAAAGCGTATCATATACAGACGAAGAAATAATTGGATGACAGAGAGCATTCATTTTGGAGGAATTAAATATGAAATATATTACGCAGCACAATCATGGACTAAGTAAAAACCAGAAGTGGGTCATCGCCTCTACTTCATCAGGTTTTGCGCTTGAAAACATGGATGTGCTTTTTTTATCGTTTGCAATGAGTTCAATGATTGCGGATTTGCACCTCTCTGGTGGAGCCGCTGGGTTGATCTCCTCAATCACTAACTTAGGAATGCTAGTCGGCGGTATCTGCTTCGGCATCCTAGGTGACAAGATTGGCCGGGTTAAAACTTTCTCACACACGGTTTTAATCTTCGCCCTAGCTACCGGTTTAATGGCTTTTGCCAACAACATCTATGAGATATACGCCTTACGTTTTCTCACTGGTATTGGTGCCGGCGGTGAATATGGCGTAGGCATTGCCTTAATCGCCGAAAACTTTGAAAGCGGCAGAATTGGTAAGATGACCTCAATTGCGGCAGTCGGTGGTCAAATCGGTGCGATCTTTGCGGCATTAATTGCGGCTTGGATTATTCCAACAGCTGGCTGGCACGCACTATTCTTGGTCGGAATTGTCCCGGTAATTTTAACAGTCTTTATCAGAAGACATTTGCATGAAAGCGATCAATTCCTCCAAGCTAAAAAAGATGAAAAAGGTTCATTATTACGTGATGTCATTAAAAAAATGTTTTCAACCCCACGTCTTGCTTTTCAAAGCTTAGGCTTGATGGTCATGATGACCGTCCAAATCGCTGGTTACTTCGGCTTAATGAACTGGTTACCAACCATCGTGCAAAAGCAATTGAACTTAAACGTATCTAGCTCAAGTATTTGGATGATCTCAACTATCGTCGGCATGAGCATCGGTATGATGACCTTCGGTAACATCTTCGACCACTTCGGTCCACGTAGAGCCTTCGCCATCTTCTTGATCGGTTCAGCTGTCATGGTTTATGTTTTATCACTTGCACAAAACATGGCTACTCTACTCATCATCGGTGCAGTCATGGGCTTCTTCTCAAATGGGATGTTTGGTGGTTACGGTGCAGTAATCAGTCGCCTCTACCCAACTGAGATTCGTTCTTCAGCTAACAATATCATCGTTAACATTGGCCGTGCAATCGGTGGTTTCTCATCAGTTGTCATCGGTATCTTGATGGATCACTACAATTTAACGGTTGTCATGGGCTTTCTTTCAGCCCTCTACATCATTAGTTTCATTGTTATGATGAGTTTGCCAGGCCTTAAAGAATTAAGCCATAACGATTAAATAAAAACAAAATAAACAAAATAAAAGGGATGCATCAAATCGATACATCCCTCTTTTTATCGTCTTATCTCTTTTGTGCAAAATCACTAGTTTTCATTGTCTTGGTTGAAACAACCTTATTCTGATTATGCATATCTTCAATAGTTAAAGTAAAGGTCTTGTCATTGCCCTTATTAAACTTGGCATAGCCATATAAGCTTTCCTTGTCAGTGTTTTTACCATAAACAGAAATCACCAACAAACCAATTGCGAGCTTCTCATTTGAAGTCAACTTATTCATGTTGCCAACCTTCACCTTGGCACCATCAAGCTCACTTTCATAAGTCTTAAGGCTCCAGATCAAGTATTGTGCTTCAGCAGTTGACATTAACTTTCTTGAGTTAACCTGAGTTTGTGCATCCCTCACAGCTAGATCGTAATTGTCACGCTTGAGAGAACTAGACAACTTGTATTTAACTGAATTCTTGACACTATCTACTTTGCCAAGTAAATCCTTCAAGTCAGCTTCCTGATTTTCTAAAATAGCAATCTTGCTACCATCTTTTGCGGAAGCAGCTGTGTTAATTGGCTTCAACTTCTTGCCAGAAAAGAAATTAACATCGCTAGCCTTCACAAAGGCATCCCCAGTATCAACTAGCTCCGTATTAAATCTGTTAGGGAAATCCGGTGAAGTCTTCAAATTAGCCATGGTGTGATAATGATTAGTCAAATGGTAGTACAATTCGCTCTTGTCAGTTTTAGCATTGTACAAGTACATTGCACCATTAACTTTAAAATCAGTCCCCTTCATAAAGGCATAGCCAGCTGGAGTAGACTTTTCAGCGTAAAATGAGTAAAGTGGTGCCTTAGACTTATTGGTCCGCACTGTAGTCAAACCACGACTTGTATAATCGATATCTTGTAAGGCACGCTTTGCTTTAACGTCCTTAGCCCAAACATAATAATCGGTACCCTTAATGTGGTAAGCATCTGGAGAACTATTAGCTAAAATATTCATGCCGCCTAATTGATCAACAGTCAATTTTTGACCTTTCTTGTAGTACTTACCAGTGGTTAAAGCACGGCCGCCAGTTGCCATGAACAATTGTGGCGTCTTTTTCTTAACCGTCACAGTGGTCTGCTTTGCGTATGAAACCTTCTTTACGCTTGCTGCAGAAATAGTATTTGCATTAGCCAAACTTGCTACAGGACTAACCAACATCAAAGTTGCAGCAGAAATCATTAGGATTTTCTTGTTAAATTTCATCTATCTTTACCTCATCACTTTTCTAAAACAAATTTTTCAATTGCCTCACCAACGCCGCCTTGATTGTTATCGGCTTTGGTAATATAGTCGCAGTCGTCTTTCATCTTAGGGTTAACATTAGCCACGCCAACACCCAATCCGGCTGCTTCAATCATAGAAAGATCGTTAAAGTTATCGCCTAAGGCCATCGTCTCTTCAGGCTTGATGCCAAGCTTATCAGCAAGCCAGAGCAAGCCTTCACCCTTGTTGACGCCTTGATGGTTGAATTCAAGATAACGGTTGGAAGAATATGACACGTCGAGATCCTTGGTAGTATTGCTAATTTCACTAGCTATCTTTTCTAAATATGGCATATCAGTACTACCGTATAAAACTTTGGCGATGTCTTGTCCCTTTAAGAAGTCAAGATTTGGTTCATCAATAATCTTGTAACGTGACGTAGTTTCAGATACTTGATTTCATCTTCATCTGCGTTATAGACATAAACCATATCCTTAGTATATACGTGGATGCAGACATCGCATTTTAAACCAAGACGATAAAGTTCGTCGGCTTTAGCAAAGTCCAAGCCTTGAAACTTCATAATTCGATTATCCTTGTTCTCGGTAATGCATCCCCCGTTAAAAGAAATCACATACTCATTTGCCTTATCCTTCAGACCGATCTCTGCCAGCGTCTTCTCAATTGCTCGATAGCCGCGTCCAGTTGCTGGGACAAACTTCACGCCCAGCTTTGTCGCTGCTTTAATCGCATCGATATTACGCTGACAGACATGCGCATCATCATCAATCAGAGTTTCATCAAGATCACAGGCAATTAGTTTATACATAAAAAACTCACGTCTTTCTAAATTGAATACGTTTTCAGTATAACAAAATATGCACACTAAAAAAAGCTAGGTACAAAAACCTAGCTTTTTCTTAATATTTATACTTAATTAAATGACATGACGTTCAAATGGATCGTCACTGATGCCTTCTTCAAGGATGTCACGGCACCATTCCTTTGCAGTAAAGAGTGAGTGATCGCGATAGTTACCACAGGTCTTAATCGTGGTTCCTGGAACGTCTTCCCAAGTGATGGTATCGCGAATTTCTTCAAGGGAGGACTTAAGAGCTTTTGCAACTTCAGTAGTTGAATGCTCGCCCCAAACGATCAAGTGAAAACCAGTCCGACAGCCGAATGGCGAACAATCGATAACGCCGTCAAGACGATCGCGGAGTAAACTTGCAAGCAGGTGTTCGATGGTGTGCAAACCACCCGTTGGAATGGCGTTCTTGTTAGGTTGGACTAAACGCAAATCGTAGTTAGAAATCTTGTCGCCTTTTGGTCCTTCTTCAACAGTAATTAAACGAACGTAAGGTGCCTTAACTTTAGTGTGATCCAAAGTGAAACTCTCGACTTTTGCCATAGTATTTTTCTCCTTTTTAAATAATTATATTAGCTTTTAACTAAATTCCTGTTTAATATGCTCAGATTGAGAATTATAAATTTGCAAAGACATAGAGGCCAAAGCAAATCAGTAATCCCCATACTACCTGTGCTATAATCCATAGTTTTTTCTTCATTGCTTTGTCCCCTCTTTCATTAATTATGCCCAGATTTGCTTAGCAGTATCGATTACTAAAGCAATCTTCTTCCATTGTTCTTCTTCGGTTAATTGGTTGCCTTCCTCGGTTGAGGCAAAACCACATTGGGTGCTAAGAGCTAAGTCTTGCAAGTCGTGGAATTGAGTGGCTTCTTTAACTCTAGTGATCAGGTCGTCAGGCTTTTCAAGTTCTGGCTTCTTGCTGGTTACAAGGCCAAGAACAACTTCTTTTCCTGCTGGTACTTCCTTGATTGGATCGAAGCTACCAGATCTTTTATTATCGAATTCTAGATAAAAGGCATCGACGTTTTCTTGAGCGAAAACATATTTAGCAACTGGACCGTAGCCGCCTTTTGCTGCCCAAGTTGAGTGGTAATTGCCGCGGCAGATGTGAGTTGAAACACGTAAGTCGTCTGGCAAGTCGACTAAAGCACCGTTGTTAACACGGAGGTATTTCTTTTCCAAGTCGTCACGGTCGAAACCTTGCTTAACCATTGTTGCCCAGAAGTCGTCGTCGACAACCATGCCCCAAGTACAGTCATCAAGTTTGACGTCGCGGCAACCTGCATCATAAAGGGCGAGGATTAAATCGCGGTAGGTCTTTGAAATATCGTCGAGTAATTCGTCTTCACTAGAGTAAAACTTCTTTACGGCTGTCACGTTTTCTGGACCACGAACGAGTTCGGCGTAGAATTGTGCGGGTGAAGGGATGCTTTGACGAGGAGTTACGTCGCTGCCATCGGTGATGCTCTTCAAAAACTTGAAGGCTTCAAGATCTGGGTGATCACCAGTAAATTCAATCTTACCTTCAACTTGGGCCGAATCGTTACGGGTTTCTTCATCGTGGAAGAAGTAACCGTGTTCTTGCTTAGTATGCTTGATTCCTCCGAAGCCCCAGAAGGTATCAAGGTGCCAGTAGCTTCGTCTAAACTCACCATCAGTGACGATCTTTAAACCAGCCTTTTCTTCTTTGGCAACTAATTTCTTAATTTCTTCGTCTTCAACTTTCTTTAAGTCATCCTTAGAAATCTTCTTTGCGGCAAAATCTGCTCTTGCTTGCTTTAATTCTGCAGGTCTTAAAAAACTACCAACGATATCATAATGTACTAAATTTCTACTCATAATTCTCTTCTCCTTTATTAAAAAAACAGGACAAAAAAAGCGCCTCTAGACAATTGCTTGTCTAGGGACGCTACTAGCGTGTTACCACCCTTATTCAGTATCAGCTTACACTGATACCCTCACTAAGTACGCTTCTAAAAATAGAAGTTATACTCGGACGCTATATCGGGCATCCCCCGTGAACAGCTTACTTGCGCTTGCTCTTCAATGGACTCCAAGACCATTTTCGTTAGGTACTCCCGCACTGCATTTCACCATCCGCAGCTCTCTTTGGCGGTAACCGCTAATTACTTATCTTTTCTTTGTCGCTCTTATTTGATTTGATCTTATATTATAATTTGGCTCTCATATTGTCAACACATTTTTAATATTTTCGTCGATTGTAAAATTAAATTGAACACTTGATAGAAAATAAAAAGTCCATTTGGACCT
>OLQY01001320.1_pt1 | contig 21689 bp, 25 predicted proteins | sample 1672851 | NCBI WGS metagenome assembly OLQY01 (sample SAMEA3136730, study PRJEB25190) | human gut metagenome | reverse complement strand
TGATTTCTAAAGAAATATATATTAAGCGCAAGAACGTGCGCACACAGAGGAGGAAGTCAAATGAAAAAAATTCAGACGATACTTCAAATATTAAAAAATCATGGAATACAAGTAAGAGAAGAGGTATCTTTAAAAAACTATACGACACTCCATATTGGTGGTAATGCAAAACTTTTATCTGAACCAAGTAATATAGAAGAAGTACAGACATGTATAGAGATTTGCAAGTCTTATCAATTACCATATTTTATCTTAGGAAATGGAAGTAATGTTTTGGTATTGGATGAGGGATACGATGGCTTAGTTATAGTGTTATCTACTCATTTTCATCATATGATAGTCAATAATAATAAAGTACGTGTAGAAAGTGGAGCTTCTTTAAAGGCATTAAGTGCTTTTTGTATGCGACATAGTTTAACAGGTATGGAATTTGCCTGTGGAATACCTGGTAGTGTAGGCGGTGCAGTTTATATGAATGCAGGTGCTTATGGAGGAGAAATGAAAGATTTGGTTCAATCAGTTATATGGTTGGACCAAAATGGAAGAATTCAAAAAAGTAATAAAGAAGACTTAGCCTTAGCTTATCGCCATAGTGTATTTATGGATAATAAAGGAATAGTTTTAGAGGTAGAAATACAGATGCAGGAAGGAAATAAGGAAGAAATCTTATTGTTAATGGAAGAACTCATGCGAAAGAGAAGAAGCAGGCAGCCATTAGATTCCTATAGTGCAGGGTCTACATTTAAACGACCACAAGGAAATTATGCATCGGCATTGATTCAGGATGCTGGCCTTAAAGGAGTTATGGTAAATGATGCACAGGTTTCAGAAAAACATGCTGGATTTCTAATTAATCGAAATAACGCCACAAGCCGTGACTTTTTAGATTTGATACAATTAGTGCAACATCGTGTAAAAGAACATAGTGGTTATGAGCTAGAGTGTGAAGTACAGATTATGAAATAATGTGGAAAAAAAGAGTGCGGATTTATCATCTGTACTCTTTCTTCCATTTATGGATCAATAACAGTAGGTGTTCTACCTATTCCTACAACCTCATTAACAAGTCTTGTCCAAGTGCGACAGCCACTAATGCCATCTGCGGTTAGTCCATTTTCTCTTTGAAAAGTCATAAGAGCATTCCTTGTATTATTGCCAAATATTCCATCTAAGGTGTAAGTTGTATAGCCTAAAGCATTTAATGCATCCTGTAGTATGAGAACATAAACTCCTCGACTTCCACTACGTACAACTGGATAGCCAGCACTACATGCTGGATTACCATAGCGTTTGTCGAAGTGTACCCATGTAGGTGTTAAAGAAATAGGTTCCACATAAACCCATACACCTAAATCATTGGCAATATTCCAGATTTCATTTCGTTCTCTTTGTGATAATGCTTGTCCTACATCGAATGCTACGCCTGCATAATGCTGAGACTGTCGACCGTGTCCACCTTCCCAGATACGCTTAAAAGCATAACGGAAAGGAATAGGTGCACCATAGGCTCTTCGTGTCGCATTCCATGATTCCATTGCAGCATTTGTTGTCCATAATACACTAGAGTTAGAAGAACCACGGAATTCACCAACAAGCATGGTTCGATCATATACATAAGGCATAGGATCTGTTTCTTCTAAATAAAAGGTTTCTAGTGCTTGTGTATAAACATTATATACAATAACTTTAGCCATCTTATAATCTCCTTTCTCTTTCAGAATATGAAATACTTTAATAAATGCATAGGGGATTTCATCACTTTATATAATTTTGTAGATTGTTGGAAAATTGATGCTTTAGTAAAATTATTATGAGATTCGACATTATAATATGAGAATGAATGGTATTAGTATGCTATAATATTTGCAGAAAAGTAATATGATGAATGAAGAAAGGAGCTGGTGAAATGAATTATAAATTAATGAATAAAAACATAGAAGTATTAGAATTCTCTTATGATAAAGAAACCCATACAGTTACAAAAATCATTAATCTTATACATCCTGAATATGCTCCTTTAGGAATTATGGAATATAAAACTGGGATAACTCGAAAAGCTTTAAATAATTGGTGGAAAGATCGTTCTATTCCTTCTTCTAGAAGTAGATTTAAAGAAGTAATGGAAGAGATGGATTTAAATTCTTCTGTTGAATTACTAGAAAGATGTTTTGGTCTTAGCTTAAGCGATTTATATTGGGTTAAGGAAGAAAATTTAGATATTAACTGGAAAGATATTAATTTCTTTGAGAATGATTTTAGTGAGGATATGGGGAAATTGTTGATGGGGTAGATTAACTATAGTGAGGATTTGGATATCTTTAGCCCTGATAATTCAAGTGATGGAAATCTTAGAAAAAAGTGGAAGATAATAAATGGTACTCGCTATCTTTTTAAGGGAGGAAATAGTTTCGATAATCAGGAACCATTTAATGAATTGATTGCGACAAAATTATATGAAAGAATTCTGAATAAAGAAGATTATGTGTCCTATGAATTGCTTCAAGAAAATGATATGTTTTATTCTGCATGTCCAACAATGGTTAGTCCTGACGAAGAACTTCTTTCAGCCTATTATATTGATCGAATGATAGAACAGAGAGGAAACGATTCTTTGTATAAGCATTTCTTAGAAGCATGTGATACACTTCATATTCCAAACGCTAAATTATGTATTGATAAGATGCTTGTTTGTGATTATATTATCGCTAATTATGATCGACATTATCGTAACTTTGGTGCTATCAGAAATTCTGTTACATTAGAATGGATTGGGATTGCACCTATCTTTGACAGCGGAAGCTCATTATGGGCAACTCAGCCGACATTATCTATTGGAAATACCTATTTGAGTAAACCCTTTAAACTTTCACCAGAAGAACAATTAGAACTTGTAGATGACTTATCTTGGCTTGATATTACAAAACTTGATGGTTTTGAAAAGGAAGTAGAAGATATTTTAAAAATAAATCCATTTATGGATGAAATAAGAATCAAAGCAATTTCTCAGCAAATAAGCCTAAGAATTAAAAAGATAGCTAAAAGGAAAAAAGAATTAAATTAAGTATCGCTACAGATGTAACGTTTTTTCTTATATACTGTATGTCTTTCAATTTCAGACGATAAAAAACAAGAGATTTAAAGATACATTGTTTTATGTGGGTATAAAAGATAATTATTTTACTAAGAATAATCAAAAAAGGCGATAAATGCTATGCAATTGCTTGCTTGTATAAGGTAATTCATTATTTTCATTTTTAGATTGTGATGTAGGAGTAAAAATATCTAAGTGTTTATATCGTTTATTTCTAAAAAGCCTTTGAAAGAATCTTCATCGGTATTTTCTATAAATAGAAAGAATGGTATAATAAAGAAAATAAGGAGAAAGTAGGTGGAGCTATGAAGTACAGAGTTTTCCTGTGCTTTCTAATAATTCTATTCCTATTAACAGGTTGTTCAAAACAAGATAATAGCAATGAATATCCAACAGAGTATGAAGTCTCGCCAAGCCCAACAATTGAACAGCTTCATTTACCTGAAAGTCCAGGTGAACAGGTTATTCAGGATGCTAGTGGTTATGTGCAGATTGATTATAGTAATACATCACAAGGATATATTCAAGCCAAACTGCTTCGTGAACCTGAAAAAAGAATGCGTTTATCTATCACAAAAGATGGTGTAGGAAATATTGCATATGATTTTACAAAAGTAGGAGAATATGAAACTTTTCCTTTTGATCAGGGAAGTGGAACGTATTTAATTAAAGTATTAGAAAATAAATCGGGAAAAACTTATGCGATTACATTATCAATGAATGTTGAGGTACAGTTAGAGAATGAACAGATTGCATTCCTATATCCAAATCAGATTATTGATTATACAGCTGATAGTAAAGCAATTCAGAAGGCTTTTGAGCTTACAAAAAATGATGATACAGTCTTAAAACGAATTGCGACTTTATATAATTATGTTGTTGATAATATTACATATGATTCCAATAAGGCAGAAGAAGTTCAGGATATATATGTGTTGCCGATTATTGATGAAACATTAGAAAGCGGAACAGGAATCTGCTTTGACTATGCGGCTTTGCTTACTGCCATGTTAAGGAGTCAGAATATACCTACACGATTAATTACAGGGAATACAACAATTGAATATCATGCCTGGATTGAGGTATATATAGAGGGAAAAGGATGGATTAATCCAGAAATATTGTTAAATTCAAAAGAATGGAGTCGAATGGATCCAACATTTGATTCCAGTGATGTAGATTATCAGGATGAATATGAAAATAAATATTATTACTAATTGATGAGTTAATGGAAAGGAAGATGATAATATGAAATCTAGCCGAAATACAATATTACATGCGGATGAAATGTTTGATTTCTGTACGCAGATGTCCATGATTCTTGCGGGTGGCTTATCTGTAGAAGATGGCTTAGAAATTATACAAAAAGATAGTGTGAATACTAGAATTCAAGATGCTTGTAGTGATTTGCTTATTAAACATTCAGAAGAGGGATCTATTACTGCAGCGATGAAAGATTCAGACTACTTTGATTCCTACACAAAGAAAATGGTGGAGATTGGAGAAATTAGTGGACACTTAGATGGAGTTATGCAGGAGCTTGCGGTTTATTATGAACGTAATGCTGATTTAAAACAATCCTTAAAGGATGCCTTGACATATCCTTCCATCTTATTAGTAATGATGTGGGTCGTAGTAGGTATCATTGTTTGGAAAGTATTGCCGATCTTTGAAAAAGTACTTCATACAATGGGAACTTCCTTTCAAAGCGGGTCTTTTTCCATGATGGAGTTTGGGACGATTTTCGCATGGATTTCATTTATAATCTTGACACTTCTATGTATCATCGTAATTATCATTATTTTAAATTATCGCAAACAAGGAAGTCGTAATTTATTGTCTAAAGTATTTCTGACTAAGAAGCTTTATCATAATATGGTTATGGCAAAGATGACATATGCATTGTCTCTATTCATTACTAGCGGATATGAGATGGAAGAAGCATTGGAATATGTCAATGAAGTTGTGGATGATCAGGAAGTTAATGAAAAAATCAATAATTGTAGAGAAGGAATGAAACATGATGAAAGCTTTATCCATTGTCTACAAAAAACCAATTTATACGATGGTGTATATGCAAGTATGATTGCGGCTGGATTTCATAGTGGAAAAAGCGATGAAGTTATGCAGAAAGTGAGTAGTTTATATGAAAAAGAAGTAGATCATAGCATTTCATCTTTCTTAAATACGATTGAACCTATTATTGTGATATTCTTATCCGTAATCGTAGGAATTATATTATTATCAGTTATGCTGCCGCTGATGAGTATCATGTCAACTATTTAATTATGAATAAAAAAAGTATTTGGATACAGCTGTTGATGTTTGTTGGAATGCTTGGCATCATATTGTATGGATTTCAAAATACAGATCAAGGGCTGGATGAAGAAGATCGTCAACGTGCCAAAGAAGCAATTCAGAAAGCAGCACTGGAATGCTACAGTATTGAAGGTGCGTATCCAGAATCATTAGATTATTTAGTTGAAAATTATGGTTTGTATATACAAGAAGATTTGTATCGCATTCGATATCATTATATCGGATCTAACATTATGCCAGATACTGATGTATATCCAAGGAGTGATCGACCATGAAACAAAGACATTCTATTGATATAATATTTTCATTATCTATATTTACTGTTTTTGTAATCTGTTCATTTCTAGTCTTATTATTTCAGGCACAAAGCTATCGTTCGATAATTGAACAGGGTGAGAGAATAGAAAATCTTCATACACCATTAGCTTATATAAGAGAGAAAATTCGCAGTAATGATGTATCAGATAGTATACATGTCACTGAATTAAACGGTTTACCTGTTATTGAGATAGAAAATATAGAAGAAGAAACAATTACATATATTTATGAATATGAAGATAACTTAATGGAGCTTTATGTCAGTGAAGAAGTGGAGCCTTTGTTAGAAGCTGGTACGCCTTTATTTGATATCAAAGAATTTGAAGTAGAACAAAAAGAGAAACAGTTATATGTTTCTGTAGAAAATGCATCCGGAGAACGAAATCAAATTGTATTAACGTTACATACAACGTAAGGAGGGAAAAGATGAAAGATCATGTTACAAATAAATCCATTTCATTTTTAATGGAAGTCATCATTGTTATTTTCTTCTTTACGATTGCCAGCAGCATTAGCGTACTAGTTTTTAGTAATGCCAAAGAAAAAAATGATCGGGCTGAAAATATGCGTCAGGCAGTTCTTTATGGAGAAAGCTTAATAGCACAGAAAGATGATAAAACTGTACAAGAAAAGCTACAGACAGGATCTTTATATCTAGATGAAAATGGGAAGATTGTTTCATCAGATGATGCTTATTTTCGAATAGTTATTATTCAAAATGAAGAAGTGAATCAAGTAGGTAATGCTTTATGTACAATGCAGATTTATTATGATGAAGAACTGCTGAGTGAACTCCTTTTTCCATTGAAAGGAGGTATTGATTCATGAAAAAAAGAAAACAAAGTGTTCAGATTGGGTTAGGTGCTACTAGTATTTTTATGATCTTTGTTATTTTATGTATGACGATCTTATCTGTATTATCTTATACAAGAGCTTCACAAAATGAGAAGATAGCAGAGAGAGAACGCTTGTTTCAAGAAGCAATCATGAGAAGTGAAGCTGCAGCTTCTGAATTACAAGATGAAATAATAAGTAATGAATTCAATTCCTTTGAAGATATAACGAACTTTTCTTCCATTAATGAGTTAATTGAAAATTATAATATGGAAATAGCAAAGAATGAAAATGAATGTACAGTACTGATTCCTATATTAAATACTCAATACCTTAAAGTATCATTTGAAATAGAAGGAAATAACATAAATACTACAGAATGGAAAACAATAGTGAAAGGAGAGGATGTAGATGCTGGACATTGAACAGATATTGAAAGAAGCAATTGAAAAACATGCCTCTGATATTTTTATTGTTGCAGGACATCCCTGTGCTCTAAAAATCAATGGGGAGATCCATGCAAGAGATGATATACGATTAATGCCAATGGATACAGAAAGGCTGATCAAAGAAATTTATCAGTATGTGGGGCAGAACACCTATGAGGAATTTTTAAAGAAGAAAGATGATGATTTTTCTTTTTCCATTCCTAATGTAGGAAGATTTCGTTGTAATATCTATCTACAAAGAAATTCACCTGCTGCGGTGCTTCGTGTAGTAAGCTTCCGTTTGCCTGATCCCAAAGAAATGCAAATTCCTGAAGTTGTGACATCTTTATCCAATGCGAAAAAAGGATTGATTTTGATTAGTGGTCCAGCAGGAAGCGGGAAATCTACGACTCTTGCCTGTATTATCGATAAAATTAATGAACAGCGAAATACACATATTATAACGATTGAAGATCCTATTGAATACCTTCACACACATAAAAAAAGTATAGTTTCTCAGCGTGAAGTTTTTCATGATACAAAAGATTATTTAAGTGCTCTACGTGCTGCCTTAAGAGAGGCTCCAGAAGTTATTCTTGTAGGAGAAATGCGTGATTTGGAAACGATCAATACAGCAGTTACAGCGGCAGAAACAGGCCATCTGATTTTATCAACACTACATACATTAGGGGCTGTAAATACCATTGATCGTATGATTGATGTATTTCCAAGTGAACAGCAGCAGCAGATTCGAGTACAACTGTCTATGACGTTGCATGCAGTTGTAAGTGAACAATTGGTGCCTGCAATTGATGGATCAATCATTCCGGTTTTTGAAATCATGATTGTCAATCCAGCTATACGAACACAGATTCGAGAAGGTAAAATTCATCAGTTAGAAAATTCTATCATTGCTGGTAAGAATCAGGGAATGATTACAATGGATGAAAGTCTATTAAAGTTATATGAAGCAGGAAAAATTGATAAAGATACAACATTGTTGTATGCAAGCAATCAGGAACGAATGCGAAAAAAACTGGGTATTATTTAAGTTTTACCCAGTTTTAATATTAATAACTGCCGCCTTCTACTCCTAAATATTCTTCTAAAGTAAGGCCTGAGACATAGATGTCACTTGCCATTTGACCGATATATCTCAAATGCCACGGTTCTGCAATATAACCTGTAATATTTTCCTTTCCAGTCTGATAACGAACTATAAAGCCATAGCGATGTGCATTTTGCGCAACCCAGTTCACTTCTGGTACAGTTTCCAATAGGGTACCATTAGGAGATAATAAATCAAATGCTAAACCTGTCTGATGTTCAGAGTAGCCTGCGCGAGCAGAGAATGTATCAGCCTGTGCTTGACCGTACATTGCAACATATGAATTATAAAGAGATTGCTGATATGCATAACTGCGATATCCGCTATATTGTGAGCTAACATTAAAGCCAAGATTCTGCATTTCTGTAATCATCTGCATTAGCTGATATTTGGCTTCTGGGTTTTCCTGTGGAGCATAAGATGCTGGCAATGGGTGCTTTTTGTTTACCACTATTGTTCCTTGCACATAGGTTATTTCTGAAGGGTGAACCGGAGATGATCCAGTATCTGAATTTGATGTTGAATTCTGACTTTGTTTTATACTAGTAGAAGATTCGACTACTTTTTCATCTACAATAACATCAATGCTTAATGTAGCTTTATTTTTGCTGGTATCGATTGCGGTAACATGTAGTTTATATTTACCAGGTGTAGATAAATCAATCTCATTAGTATCAAATTTTATATTACAGGAACTTAAATCTTTAATTTTAAAGTTATCTTTATAATTAAATGTTTTTTCTCCTTCTGTAATATGCAATTCTTTTTCTTTTGCTTCAATAACTGGTTTTATAGTATCTTTTACAAAAATGTTAACTATTTCATTATAATGTTTCCATAATGAGCGATATTCCAGATGCAATGGGTATTCACCAACAGCAGGATAGGATTTATTTTTTTCATTAGCGATAGTATCAATTTTAAAAGAAGATAATATATTTTCATCTGTCGTATCTAAAAAATCACTGGCTTGAAGTTGTATTTGTTGACCATATTCAAAAGTAAGATTTTGTCGTTTTAAAGAAACCTTAGCTGGTAGAAATAAATAGAGATATAGTGAAACTGCTATGATTATCAACATTAGAAGTATACAGTAGATTATTTTTCTCTTCATAATATCACCTTACTTTTCCTACTATAATTATGACACTTTTTTAGAAAAATTGATGAAAAAAGTCTAAATATACTTGGACTTTTTATATTTATAATATTGTGTTAAATATAATTTTAAAATTTTTATCTCTTAGCTTTTCGATAACCTGCTTTCTGTGCTTCTTCCTCACTATGGAAAATAACAAGGTTTTTAGAATCTTCCATGTCATCATAAGCTGCTTGACCAGGGCAGTGATATATTTTTGAAGATTTATTACCTCTTATTTCAACTTCTTCATTAGATGCATTAGAAGTGGAAGTTTCTGTATTACGATGACTATCACCAGTTGCATAATCAATTGTAATGCCGGGCTGAACATTGTATACATATACATTGAAGGAAACACCTTCACCAGCATCTTCCACAGAATAAGCTTCCATATGAACACCAGAGGCAATTAAATTATCACCTTCAAAAATTGGTGTTACTCTGTATAACACATGATTACCAGTTTCATCAACATAATCATCAACCTCATTTTCAAAAGGTAACATACCTTCTACATTCATATACCGTGTACCAGTAATTAAGTTTTTCTCATTTGCATTTTCTCCAGCTAGCTGATAGCCTATCAAATGACAGCGATTGTATAGATATTTTCCGTCCACTAGATCATCATATCGTACTGTTTTCCAGCCAGATGGTTTGATCATCCCAATAGATTCTCTTTTTGTTGTAGGCATTATATCTTTACTGATATTTGCTATGGCATAACCACATCTGCCTAATTCATCTAATTCACTATAAAATTCAAAGGATTCTACTGTTTTTTCTTCATCTGTAAAGGTTGGGATATTGTTGTTTATTTCTACATAAGGCTGACCTGTGTATTCAGGTATATCAGAAGTTTGTATTGTTTCATTTGTATTTGCTCTAGAAACAGGTTCTGTTTGTGAACAGCCGCTGATCCAAATGAATGATAGAAATAATAATAAAAGAATACGTAGTTTTCGCATAATTGCCTCCTTAATAATGTAAACATTATGTAAGTGATAATATCTACCTGCATATTTTACCATAAAGAAGAGTAAGAAAAAATATTAGACGTAGATTGATTTTTGTTTGAATGATATAATTAGTTAAACAATGAATAATCTTTAGTGAGAAATAATAATTGGTAATAATAGAATTTAAGATGTTAGTGAAAGGAAAAAAGGAGAGAGTTTAAAGATGGAAAGAAAAAAGAATAATGAATCTAAAACTTATACGGCAGAGAGAATGTCAATTGGAATGTGTATTAGAGTTGGGATAGGTGTAATGATAGGAATTTTTACAGATAATATTCCTCTTTGTATATGTTTTGGAATAAGTATTGGTATGGGAATAGGCTCGTTAATAAAAAAATAAAACAGTATATATTTTGGGAGGATTATAATGAAGTTTTATATTGGATCAGGGATGAAAAATAGAATATTAGTGAATTATTATGTAAAGGCATTAAAGGAAATTGGATGGAAACATACATATAACTGGACGGATAATGTAAATAAAGAGATTACTAAAAAAAAACTTGGTGGAATATGCTAAATCAGAGTTTCAGGGAATTATTGATTCTGATGTTGTTATTATTTTATTACCGGCTGGAAGAGGTACGCATATTGAACTAGGTATGGCATTAGCTCTAAATAAAAAAGTATATTTATGTTCTTTAACGGAAGAAGAATTTAGTGTTGAAAATACTGTGGTATTTTATGAATTACCGAATATAACTCATTTAGTAGGGACAGCTGATGAAAATATAAAAATAATAAAGAATTTCATAATATTGTAGGTTGATAAGAAATAGAAATAAAAAAACTCACACATTTGTGTGAGCATATTTTACAATGGAGCGGATGATGAGAATCGAACTCACGTAGTCAGCTTGGAAGGCTGAAGTTCTACCATTGAACTACATCCGCATTTCTTAACTGCCCTTATAATATACACTATAATATAATAAAAAGCAAGTAAAAATTTAATTTTTTTACTTGCATTACAATTATTGATTACTACTTGGCACTAATGCGATAATACGATCAGCTAAAACACTAAATGGCATTGTTTGAAGGAGTATTTTACCTGGTCCAGTTAATGTAGCCATGAAAAAGCCTTCACCGCTAAAGAATTTGTTTTTTAATCCTTTGACAGTCGTGATATCAAATCTAACAGATTCTTCAAATGCGGCAATATATCCTTGATCTACTTGGATTGTTTCTCCTGGTGCTAAATCTTTTTCAACAATATCTCCATCAATTTCTAAGAATGCAGTTCCTTCTCCTGATATTTTCTGTAAAATGAATCCTTCTCCACCAAAGAAACCAGTACCTAGTTTTTTACGGAAGAATGGATCCAAATGGATGTTATCTTCAGCAGCTAAAAATGCATTTTTTTGAATAATAAATGATTTATCTCCATCTAATTTGACAGGTAAGATTTTACCAGGGAAACTAGAACCGAATGCAATTTCAGAGTCATCTTTAGTACTAGTATAGGTAGTAAGGAAGATAGATTCACCAGAAAGTGCACGTCCTAAACCTTTTAAGATTCCTCCTCTAGTATTGCTGTCCATATGAAAGCCTTCATCCATCCAGCTCATACCGCCTGATTCTGTAAACATTTTTTCTCCCTCATTTAATTTACATACAACAACTGGGAGCTGACCGCCAATTATTTCATATTTCATCTAAATCTCTCCTCGTCTTTTTTTATATTCTATCATATGTGATTAAATTAATCTTCCATAATTTTGTTAATTGAGCTAAAATATTATTAAAGATAATCTAAAGAACTGGATTTATCGCAGTTTAAGGGAGGTATAGACATGGAGTATAGAAGTATAAATGAGAACTATAAGCCATCTTTACTAGGTTTTGGGTGTATGCGCTTTCCACTTGATGAAAATGGAAATATTGATGAGGCAGAAGCTGAAAAAATGCTGGATACTGCCATTAATCATGGAGTAAATTATATTGATACTGCTTTTCCTTATCACAATGGAGACAGTGAGCCATTTGTTGGACGTGTATTAAAGAAGTATGATCGTAATAGTTTTTATTTAACGACTAAGCTTCCTATATGGAAATTGAATTCGTTAGAAGATGCTAAGGAAATGTTTGAAAATCAGCTTAAGAGATTGGATGTTGATTATGTGGATTTTTATCTATTGCATGCTTTAGATAAAGAAAAATGGGAGAAGGCAAAGAATTTAGGTATTGTTGCTTATTGTGAAGAATTGAAGGAACAAGGAAAAATCCGTAATTTTGGTTTCTCTTTCCATGATGATTATGAAGTATTTGAAGAAATTATTACATATCGTAAATGGGATTTCTGTCAGATTCAATATAATTATGTTGATACGGATATTCAGGCAGGAGATAAAGGATATGCTTTAGCAGAAAAACTTCAAATTCCAGTTATTATTATGGAACCTATTAAGGGAGGATCTTTATCACAGCTGCCAAATGATCTGGCTGATAGATTTAAGGCTTATGCGCCAGATCGCAGTATTTCTTCCTGGGCTCTTCGCTGGGTTGCCAGTAAGGAAAATGTTAAGGTTGTCTTAAGCGGTATGTCTACAATGGATCAGGTTGAAGATAATCTTTTTACGTTTACTGATTTTAAGCCTTTATCAAAAGAAGAACTTGATCTTGTTGAAAATGTAGCAGCTGAGATTAAGAAACGTACAATGAACGGCTGTACAGGATGTGCGTACTGTATGCCTTGTCCATTTGGTCTGGATATTCCAAAGAACTTTAAAATTTGGAATGAACTAGCAAAATATGGAAATAAAGAAGTTACTAAACGACGCTATTTTAAAGAAATGCAGGAAGAGCAGCGCAGCAGTCAATGCAAATCCTGTGGTAAGTGTGAAACATTATGTCCTCAGCATCTATCCATTCGTGATGATTTAAAACGCATGAGTGAGGATATGAAACAGTTATAAATAAGTAAAACAAGTGTTATTTTATATGACACTTGTTTTTTGTAGGCGATTGCTGATGCGAACTTATGTTTATATGGATAGTATACATGTAAGGGAGGATCAGGATGAATACATTAAATGAAGTAAAGCTATATGAAAAAGTATATGTTGACTCTATTCAGCAAAAAACGCATATGAAAAGAAGATTAATGGATCTTGGTTTTGTGAATGGGGTAGAAGTTATACCTATATTAGAAAATCCAGGTAGAAATATGCGTGCATATTTAATTAAAGGCTGCAAAATAGCATTACGCAAAGAAGATAGTCAATACATTCTAGTAAAGGAAAGGGAATAACTATGCTGTTTGATAAGCTGATTAGGGCAAATGATGCAATTAATGAACTGTATGAGCCTATTCAGAAAGGATATACGATTGCTTTATTAGGAAACCCAAATGTAGGAAAAAGCACTGTCTTTAATGCATTATGTAAAAAGCATCAGCATACAGGCAACTGGGCAGGGAAGACGGTTGAACTGGCAAGCGGATTCTTTATTTTTAAAAACCGAAAACATCAGGTTATTGATTTACCTGGAACGTACTCTTTATTAGCTCATTCTAGTGAAGAGGATATTACCCGTGACTATATATATCTTCAATCCTGTGATTTATGTCTTATTGTATGTGATGCTACTGCTTTAGAAAGAAATCTTAATCTGGTTATACAAACATTGGAAATTACAAATCAAGTAATTGTGATTTTAAATTTAATCGATGAAGCAGAGAAAAAGCAGATAGAAGTAAAAGCAGATATTTTAGAAAATATCTTAAAAGTACCAGTAGTTAAGATGAGTGCAAGAAAAGGAATAGGATTTCAGGAATTAAAAGATACAATTGAATATACAAGGGATAAAACACAGGAGTTATTTTCAATACAGTATCAAAAGGATATAGAAGAAGCAATTAAGCAGATAGAAAGTAAGATTATTTTAAAAGACACAAGCTTGAATAAAAGATTTATTTCTATTAAATTATTAGATCCTAAAACAAGAAATCAGTTTTATAAACACCTGGATAATGCTGATATCGTTCAGAAGTTTTTAAATATTGAAATAAATCGATTAGAAGAAAAGGGAATCTATTCACGGTTTGAAGAAGAAATAGTTAGTACAATTGAAGTAAAAGCTAAAGCTATTAGTAAGCAAGCTATGACCTATCATGAATCTTCCTATCAGGAAAAGGAATTATTTTTTGATCGGATCTTAACGAATAAATATATTGGAACACTCTGTATGCTTGTGCTATTAAGTATTATATTTTGGATAACGATATCAGGTGCTAATATTCCTAGTGCATATCTGGCCTCTTTATCAGAATACTTACAGACGTATTTGCGCACTTTATTTCTATCTTGGAATATGAATGCAGGTGTTATATCTTTTGTTGTGGATGGAATTGTTCGAACATGCGGATGGGTGATTTCTGTTATGCTTCCGCCAATGGCTATCTTTTTTCCTTTATTTACATTGTTGGAGGATTTTGGTTATCTACCGAGAATTGCCTTTCATTTAGATGGATTTTTTCATAAGGCTCAGACATGCGGAAAACAAGCATTGACGATGTGCATGGGATTTGGGTGCAATGCAGTTGGGGTAAGTGGAGCTCGTATTATTGATAGTCCAAGAGAACGATTAATTGCGATTATTACAAATACCTTTGTACCATGTAATGGACGTTTTCCGATTTTAATAAGTATTATCACTATGTTTTTCTCAGGTATGTTCATGCAGCCTGCAGATTCTCTAATACAGACTTTAATGCTAACCGGAATTATTGTCTTTAGTGTCTGCTTAACATTGTTTATATCGTATTTATTATCAAAAACAATCTTAAGAGGAGTAACAAGCAGTTTCACTTTAGAGCTACCTCCTTATCGAAAGCCTCAAATTACGAAAGTGATTATTCGTTCTATCTTTGATCGAACTTTGTTTGTCTTAGGAAGAGCTATAAGTGTAGCAATACCAGCAGGAGCTATTATATGGCTACTAGCTAATATACAAATGCAGGATGTAACACTTTTATCTATTATTTCTTCTTATTTGGATCCTTTCGCTAAACTGATGGGATTGGATGGTGTGATTCTATTAGCTTTTCTATTAGGATTTCCAGCAAATGAAATTGTTGTACCGATTATGATCATGGGATATATGTCTAGCGGATATATGATGGATATAACAGATTTGACTGCCTTAAGAGATTTATTTATAAACAATGGTTGGACTTGGGTTACAGCGATTTGTACATTATTGTTTTCACTAGTGCATTTTCCATGTGCAACTACATTATTAACGATACGTAAAGAAACAAAGAGTTGGAAGTGGACATTGATTAGTTTTTTGCTTCCTACTTTTATTGGGATTTTACTTTGTATGGCAATAAATCTATTAGCACATGTATTTTTTGTATAAAAAAAAAAGAAGCGATAGAATGGATAATCCATTTTACGCTTCTTAATTGTTTTTGTTATGGTCTTTTTACGATAACTGCAGTACCTTGTCCGCCTCCGATACATAGAGAAGCAAGACCAGTTTTTGCGTCACGTTTGATCATTTCATGAATTAGGGTAACTAGGATACGGTTACCAGAAGCACCAACTGGATGACCTAATGCGATAGCACCACCATTAACGTTTGTTTTTGCCATGAATGCTTCACGATCAATTCCGTGTTCTTCTACTAATTCATGGATAACACCTAGAGACTGAGCAGCGAATGCTTCGTTTAATTCTACTAATTCGATGTCATCTAATTTCATATCTGCATATTTCAATGCATTACGGATAGCTGGAGTTGGACCTAATCCCATTGTTAGAGGATCTACACCACCTTGTCCAATACCAACGATCTCACATAGTGGAGTTAAATTGTATTTTTCAACTGCATCTTCACTAGCTAATAGTACGAAAGATGCACCATCGTTGATACCAGATGCGTTACCTGCAGTAACTGTTCCATCTTTGATAAATGCTGGGCGAAGTTTAGCCATTTTTTCTGGAGTAGATTTACGATTTGGATGTTCGTCAGTATCGAATACGATTGTTTCTTTTCTTAGTTTAACTTCAACTGGAACGATTTCATCTTTGAATCTACCAGAATCTACAGCAGCAATAGCTTTCTGCTGAGAAGCATAACCGAATTCATCCTGCATTTCACGAGTGATGTTATATTTTTTAGCGATGTTTTCAGCAGTAACACCCATGTGAACACCGTTCATAGCATCTGTCAATGCATCATAGATCATGTGGTCAACACATTTGAAATCTCCCATTTTATTTCCTGTACGTGAATTAGCAGGAATTAGATAAGGAGCGCCAGACATAGATTCAACACCACCAGCAACAACGATTTCATTGAAACCTGTCTGAATAGACATAACCCCTTCCATTACTGTACGAAGACCTGAACCACATACCATGTTTACTGAATGTGAACATACTGTTTCAGGAATTCCAGCTGCTAAAGCAACCTGACGAGCAATGTTCTGTCCTAAGCCAGCGCTTAATACATTACCACAAAGTAATTCATCAACGTTTTCAGGAGCAACCTTAGCATCTTCTAATAATGCTTTTACCACTGTAGCCCCTAAATCCACTGGTTTTACGGTAGTTAAGGAGCCTAAAAAACTACCAATTGCACTACGTTTTGCACTAACAACATAAGTTTTTCTCATTTTTCTCTACCTGTCTTTCTTTCCTTTTTCCTTGGTGCCTTTATAGGGCACGTCATATCTACATAGTAACTAAAATTTTATAGTTTGTCAATAACTTGTGAAAAAATTCGTAAGTGATGTTTATATTTGTTTAAGTTTAGGAAAACAAGCTCAAAAGAGCTTGTTTATTTAAACACGTTTGATAATTACAGCAGCACCTTGTCCACCACCGATACATAATGATGCTAGTCCTACATGAAGATCACGTTTCTGCATTTCATGTAGTAAAGTAACTAAGATACGGTTTCCACTTGCACCTACTGGATGTCCTAATGCAATGGCACCACCATTTACGTTTGTCTTTTTCATGAAGGCATCAACATCCATACCACATGCTTCATGTAATTCATGAATTACACCTAAAGACTGGGCAGCAAATGCTTCGTTTAATTCTACTAATTCCATGTCATCTAATGTTAGATCTGCATATTTCAAGGCATTAAGTATTGCTGGGGTAGGGCCTAATCCCATAACACGAGGATCAACTCCGCCTTGTCCCATACCGATGATTTCTGCTAATGGAGTTAAATTATATTTTTTAACAGCATCTTCGCTTGCGATGATTGTAAAGCTTGCGCCATCATTGATACCAGAAGCATTACCTGCAGTAACAGTTCCATCAGCAGTAAATGCTGGACGAAGTTTTGCAAGTTTTTCTGGATTAGATGTACGATTTGGATGTTCATCAGTATCAAATACAGTAACTGTACCTTTTCTTCCAGGAACTTCTACTGGAACGATTTCATCTTTAAAGCGTCCAGAATCAATTGCCGCAATAGCTTTTTGCTGAGATGCATAAGCAAAAGCATCCTGATCTTCACGTGAAATGTTATATTTTTTCGCGATATTGTCAGCTGTTACACCCATATGAATGTTATACATACCATCAGTTAATCCATCATGCAGCATAGAATCAACCATTTTCATATCTCCCATTTTTACTCCATTACGAACTTTGCTAGGAACTAGATATGGAGCATTCGTCATAGATTCTACACCACCAGCTACATAGATATCTCCAAAGCCGCATTGGATACGCATTGTTGCCTCCATAACAGCTTTTAATCCTGAACCACATAGCATATTTAATGACTGTGCACATACTTCAACAGGAATTCCTGCTTTTATGCTGACCTGACGGCCAATGTTTTGTCCAAGTCCTGCCGCAATGACATTACCTACGATTACTTCATCAATTTTGCTAGGATCAACACCTGAAACAGCAATGGTTTCTTTTAAAACTGCAGCCCCTAAATCAACCAAAGGTAGGTTTGTTAAGCCACCCATGAAACTACCAATGGCACTACGTTTAGCTGCAACTACATATGCTTTTCTCATCTTTCTTACCTCAACTTTCTTTGTATGGAAGATTATCTTCCTGACAAGGTTATGGTAACGAAAGAAAAACAGTTTGTCAAGAAACTTGTTAAAAAAATAACAAATAGAATTTGTAATGATTTCAAGAGATTTCTTTATACTTGTTAATTTAATAACAAAAACTTGTTAAAATTTTAACAAATGTATTGACGAAAGTAAAAAAGAGGTCTAGAATGTAAATGGATTATGTATTCCGGACAATCGGAAAAGAGGCTGCCTATACTATATTTATATAGGCGTACGCAACAATCCTAAGTTCAAGTAAATCAAGGAGAGGAGAACATTTATGGACTTCATGTTAACAGAACAACAAGAGATGATGAAGAAACTTTTCGCTGAGTTTGCTGAAAAAGAAGTAAAACCTCTTGCAGCAGAAATTGACGAAGAAGAACGTTTCCCAAGAGAAAATGTAGAAAAAATGAAAGCCTGCAAAATGATGGGAATTCCTTACAGCAGAGAATATGGCGGAGCTGGTGCAGATTATTTATGCTATATCTTAGCTGTTGAAGAATTGAGTAAGAAATGTGGTACAACAGGTGTTGTTTTATCTGCTCATACTTCATTAGGTACATGGCCAATTGTACAGTTTGGTACAGAAGAACAGAAAAATAAATATTTACCAGATTTATGTACAGGTAAAAAATTAGCTGCATTCGGTTTAACTGAACCAAATGCTGGTACAGATGCTGCTGGACAGCAGACTACTGCAGTAAAAGATGGAGATGATTATATCTTAAATGGTACTAAGATCTTCATTACAAATGCTGGTGAAGCTGATGTATATATCATCTTTGCTATGACTGATAAATCTAAAGGTACTCATGGTATTTCTGCATTTATCGTTGAAAAAGGAATGCCAGGATTCACTGTTGGTCAGCATGAAAAGAAATTAGGTATTCGTGGTAGTGCTACAAGCGAATTGATTTTCAACAATGTTCGCTTAAGTAAAGATCATTTACTAGGTCAGGAAGGTAAAGGTTTCAAAATTGCCATGATGACATTAGATGGTGGTCGTATCGGTATCGCTGCTCAGGCACTTGGTATCGCACAGGGTGCTATCGATGAAACAGTTCCTTATGTAAAAGCACGTAAACAGTTTGGACGCTCTATTGCTAAATTCCAGAACACTCAGTTCCAATTAGCTGATATGCAGACAAAAGTAGATGCAGCTAGATGGTTAGTATATGATGCAGCAATGAAGAAAGAAAAAGGACTTCCTTATTCTGTTGAAGCTGCTAAAGCTAAATTATTTGCATCTGAAGTAGCTATGGAAGTAACTACAAAAGCTATCCAGTTAATGGGTGGATATGGTTATACTCGTGATTATCCAGTTGAAAGAATGTTCCGTGATGCTAAGATTACTGAAATCTATGAAGGAACTTCTGAAGTACAGCGTATGGTAATCAGTGGAGCAATGCTTAAATAATACGGAAATAAAAGAAAGGACACGTTAGACTATGAAAATTATCGTTCTTGTAAAACAGGTACCGGATTCAACTGAAATCCGTGTTGATAAAGTGACTGGCACATTGATTCGTGCTGGTGTTCCTAGTATCATCAATCCAGATGATTTAGCTGGGGTAGAAGCTGCATTACAGTTAAAAGAAAAATATGGAGCTACAGTTACAATCATTTCAATGGGACCTGCTCAGGCAACAGGTATGTTGAAAGAATTATATGCTCGTGGCGTTGATGAATGTATCTTGATTAGTGACCGTAAATTTGCTGGTGCAGATACATGTGCAACATCAAGTACACTAGCTGCTGCACTTGAAAAAACAGGTTATGATTTAATTATTGCTGGTCGTCAGGCAATTGATGGGGATACTGCTCAGGTTGGACCTCAGACAGCAGAACGTTTAGGTATTCCTCAGGTTACTTATGTTGACGATATTATTGAACTTAGTGATTCTAAAGTTGTTGTTAAAAAATCATTGGAAGACAGCGAAGAAATTATTGAGGCTAAATTGCCTTGTGTATTAACTACATTAAGCGGAATGAACGAACCTCGTTATATGAACTGTAATGACATCGTTGATTCTTTCTCTAAAGAAGTTAAAGTTTTAACATTCGATGATTTAGGAATCGAAGAAAGCAAAGTAGGTCTTGCTGGTTCTCCAACTAAGGTACATGCAACATTTACAAAAGAAGTTTCTGCTGAAACTGAAACATTCGATCTTCCAGCTGCAGAAGCTGCAAAATTGATTGCTAAAACATTGAAAGAAAAACAGATTATTACAAAATAGGAGGAGAAGGGACAATGGCTAAATTTGAAGGATATAAAGATATTTACGTATTCGTAGAACAGAAAAATGGCGTAATCGCAAATGTTGGATACGAATTGATTTCAGAAGCTAGAAAGCTGGTTGCTTCTATTCCTCATATGGATTTCAAAGTTGTTGGGGTACTATTAGGATACAACATCAAAGATAAAGCAAATGAAGTAATTGCTCATGGCGCAGATAAAGTAATTGTTGTAGATGATGCTTTATTAGAAGGATATTCTACTCAGTTCTATGCTGATGCATTGACACAGGTTATCAATAACTTTAAACCAGATAGCTTCTTAACAGGAGCAACTGTATTAGGTCGTGACTTAGCACCACGTGTTGCTGCTCGTTTAAATGCAGGACTAACAGCAGATGCTACTAAAATTGAAATTGATCTTGAAAAAGCAAAAGATGGAGAAGCATTATTATTAGTTACTCGTCCTACATTCGGTGGTAACTTATTTGGTACGATCATCTGTCCAGACACTCGTCCACAGATGGCTACTATTCGTCCAAATGTATTCTCTATGGATGCACCAGATGCTTCTAGAACTGGTGAAGTTGTTGAATTTGCACCAGTTTGGACAGATACTGATCCAAAAGTAATCGTAAAAGAAGTTATCGCTAAAGTAGAAGAAGGCATTGACATTACAAAAGCTGATATCTTAGTAGGTGCAGGCCGTGGTGCTGAAGACTGCTTAGATATGGTAAAAGCTGTTGCTGAAGAACTAGGTGGAGAAATGTGTGCTTCTCGTGCTGTAGTTGATGATGGATTTGCTGATAAAGCAATTCAGGTAGGTCAGACTGGTAAAACAGTTCGTCCAAGCTTATATATCGCTTGCGGTATTTCTGGTGCATGTCAGCATGTTGCAGGTATGGAAAAATCCGATATGATTATCGCTATTAACCGTGATCCTCAGGCTGAAATCTTCAGTATTGCAAACATGGGATTCATCGGTGATGTTAAAGAAATCCTGCCTTTATTAAAAGACGAAATTATTGCAGCTAAAAAAGGGTAAAAGCTGATTTATAAGAAAGGAGTATTCCTCCTTTCTTAAGATAAATTTAGTGAAATAGGCGAAGTCTAAAGACCTCGCCCCTTCCCAAACGCAGCGGGCAC
>OLQY01001309.1_pt1 | contig 21848 bp, 20 predicted proteins | sample 1672851 | NCBI WGS metagenome assembly OLQY01 (sample SAMEA3136730, study PRJEB25190) | human gut metagenome | reverse complement strand
GGTCATTGCCTTTTTTTGTTTTTTATTGTTTAGGCTAATTTCGTTAAAGCCCCTTCTTTTTTTATATAAACCTGCCTAAAACATCAAACTACCAATTTTCCATCTTCTAAATAAATAAGTTTATGGTATAATATTTTAGGTAGTCACTATATTATATCGATTTATTCTTCATATAGCCTATCATTAAATTATTTATATACGCCCTCGTAGCTCAGTGGATAGAGCAGTGCCCTCCTAAGGCATGTTTTGCGTAGGTTCGACTCCTATCGAGGGCGCCAGCAAATAACGCTGCAGACCTTTTTATAAGAGGTTTGTGGCTTTTTTCATTCTCCATCTTTCATGCATTTCGTGATTCTAAAATATTTGAATATTTAGTAGAAGAATTAATAAGGTTAATTTGATGCAATAATGGGAAAATATGATTACATTAAATCCTTTATCCATAACTATTTGTAAAAGTCAAAAAATTTATTATCTAAACAAAAACTACTCTCCTCACTAATCATTAAGTAAAGAGAGTAGTTTAATTATTATAAAATCACTATTCAAACTTCAAAAACATCTGTTTTACAAATCCTAAAAATAGAAGATAAATTAGATGATGCCATACAAGACAAAGATATAACATAGTTCTAGCTCTTTATCTAACAAATTTAGTAAGCTCTTCAAAGGTTGGGTAACTCGCAATGGCCCCTTCTTTCGTGACTGAAAAAGCACAGAATTTATTCGATAAATCTAAATATTGTTTTATCTGTTCTTCCTTTAAATTTTCTAGATGCTTTACATTTACTTCATCTTTTGATAACTGATACAAAAAACTTCCAATAAAGCCATCTCCTGCACCTGTTGTATCTATTGCATTAACTTTAATACCATCTGAATGCACTTTAATATGTTTCGTAAATGCTGTAGCGCCATCTTTCCCTGATGTATAAATCAATAGTTTTACCCCTTGATCAAACAAATACTCTAAATTCTTCTCAATATCATCATTCCCAAAAATAAACTCTACTTCTTCTTCACTGATTTTGAGAATATCAGCATATTTAAGATATTCATTTATGTTTTTTCTTAAGTATTCATGATCATCAAACAAAGGTAAACGAACATTTGGATCAAATGAAACGACAATACCCTGCTCTTTTGCAATCTTTAGCGCTCGATCATGTGCTTGTCGCATTGGAAAATCACCTAGAGAAACTGAGCAGAAATGTAATCCATAACTATCTGAAAACCAATTTTGTTCAATCTCTTTTTCAGATAATAACATATCTGCACCTATCTTACGATAGAAAGAAAACTCTCGATTCGCATTTTCATCCAACGCTACAAATGCCAAAGATGTATTTGCTAAATTTGTTCTCTTTACATAATCTACATTTATACCAAAACTGTTTAACTCATCTAGAATTTTATCCCCAAAAGGATCATTTCCTAACATCGTAATTATGTTGCTATTACCTCCAAGCTTTGAATACGCTCCACACACATTTAATGGTGCTCCTCCTACTTTAGGTGAAAAACTTTGTACATCCTTGATTCGCCCAGTATTTGATGGAATCATATCAATTAGCGCTTCTCCAATAGCTAATAATTTTTTCATAGAATTTCAAACCCCCTCATTTCATACGTAACGATTCTTTTTAACCCTTTACTTGTGACAAATAGATTATCTTTTGAATCATAAAATCTTGATGTCATTGTATATCGACCATCATTGATAAATATTTCTAATACTGATTCATCTATGAATATAGACATATTATTTATATGAATATCTTTAATATATCTCTTTGATCTTTTACAATTACATTTTGAAAGATCTAAACATAGTACTTCCTTTTCATAAATAAGAGAAATATTGTTCAAGTGCAATGAAAAATCTTGAAGTACTTCAAACTCAATATTACTTGATTTTGAAATTATAAAGTCATCCGTAAACACTTTTTTTGGTTTTCGTAACCCCAAAACTTCATCAATAGGTCTTTGTTTGATTTCTCCTTTATCGAAATCAATCATTCTTGGTAAACTCAATGTCTGATTCCAATCCTCAATTTGGTCAAAATACTTGTTGTCTGGCATTCCAATCCATGCAATCATGATTTGGCGCTTTGTATTATAAAATGTTTGTGGTGCATAGAAATCAAATCCATAATCCAACGTTTGATAATCAACCAAATTATATTGTTCTATTCTATAGTATCCAGTATCATATACATTTTGAAATGGTTGCATATTTTTTTGCAGCCCTTGTGGACTACATAAAATGAAATTGTCACTCCCATCTTGAATATACTCTGGACATTCAATCATAAAACCTACATCTTTATTTGGTGTATACCTATGAAAATATGTCCAAGATTCAAGATCATCACTTATATATTCAAGAACACAACTAGTATCATCACTAAGTCGCGCCCCTAATACTAGATGATACTTTCCATCTATTACAAAGATCTTTGGATCTCGAACATGATTTGTACAATCGCTAGGATAATCATCGTTTTTTAAGATACACTTCTTATTTTCAAAATGGATACCATCTTTACTCTCTACGCGCATCAAATTATGCTCTCTTCCTAAATGAATATAGTCATAATTCCCTGAATGCTTCACGTTTCCTGTATAAAACAAATACAGAGTACCTTCTTTTACGATTGCACTTCCTGAATAAGCGCCGTTTTGATCATATTTTGAATCCGGCAATATAGCTAAGTCATGCTGGGTATAAGTAACAAAATCTTTTGTGGAATAGTGTCCCCAAGATTTATTTGCTCGCCCTTGAAGATCATCCTCATCCGCCTGATAAAATATATGATAGTGACCTTTAAAGTACACCAGTCCATTGGGATCATTCAGCCAACCTTTCCTTGGCATCAAATGATACTTCAACTTATTCACCGACATATCATCCCATAATTTCCTTTATAAAATCTGCCATCATTTCCCATGCTTTATCAGCTTCTTTTGGCATATACTCATCAAACCATTTATGCGTAAAACCATGACGACAATTCGCAAATTCCACATATTTTACACTGCCACCTGATTCTTTCATTTTATCCGCAAATAATTTTTCTTCATTCTTCAGTGAGTCAAACTCTGCACTGATCACTAGCATTTTGGGTAGGTTATGTAAATCTGCCAATAAAGGAGATGCCAGCTCTTCATCAAGTTCATCAAAACTATTGTAATACCAATTGATATATTGCAACATTCTATTCTCCGAAATTGCTTTTGATGGATCTTCTACTTTTCGAAGTTCCGAACTAATTTCTTGTCGTAAAGGCGGATAGTCCAATATAGCTCCCTTGATTGGAATTTCTTTTCTATCTCTATTAATCAAACATAAGCAAGCTGAAATATAACCACCAGCACTATGTCCCATAACCATAACATTCTCTTTATCAATCAGTAATTCTGAATTTCGTTTTAAAATCTCTACAATTGCCTCATAGCTAGAAAATAGACTCTTTGGATATTTAAATTCTGGTGCTAACACGTAATCAACATTGAAAATGGCACAGCCCGTTAAATCTGCCAATAAGCGACAGTATTTTCCATCTTGTTCATAGTAGCCTAAGACATTTCCGCCACCATGAAAATTGAATACTGGCTTCAACAATGTCTTATTATCCCAATCCAACGGTCTATAAATAGATATATCAACATATCCTGCTGTTTTCGTTCTTACACAAATCTTTTCAAATACACCATTCATTTTTTCGTCATAAATCATGTCTGCATATTTGATTTCTTTTCCCATGCGATATTCAAAAATCGTATAATCTTCTTTTCTCATCGTTTTATTTACCTCCTATACTATTCATCCAAAAATCTGCTAATAGTATCCATTGGTTCAAATGATGATCGATTTCATTGTCATTCATATGTGTCAAACAATTTTCCAATGCTTTTCCATGTTCTCCATGTCCAAACAAATGATATTCTGCTTGTATACCATTTTCTAATAATTTAGAAACGAATTTCGTAGAATTCCTTGAATCGACAACTGGATCATCAATAGAATGCCAAATAAACATTGGTACAGTATCTGAAGAAACATAATTTAATAAGTCAACTTTTTTTAATTGATCCAATGATGGTTCATCAGTTTGATAAAGTACATAATTCATAATACTTTGGACTCTTTCAACGTCTTCCAATTTATGACGTAAGAAAAATTCTTCACTATTTGGCGCCAAAAAAGGATATCCCAAAACAATTCCATTTACTTTTAGTTCTTCTTCTTTAGGAACAAAACTTAAATTTTTTATGATTTCCAAATCATTCCAACGAACACCACAAGAAGCACACACATGCCCTCCTGCCGAAAAACCCATCAAAAATATACGACTTGCATCAACCTTCCATTCATCAGCATTCTGTTTTACAATATGCAATGTTTCGAACATTTCAATCACTTGAATTGGATATTTAGCATTTTTCATGATTCCCTTTTTTGGATTTGCACGATCTGAGCCGACAGAATATTTCAACACAAATACTTGATATCCCATCTGCATAAATTGAAAAGCGACAGGTTCACTTTCTTTTGTGGCATGAATTGCATACGCTCCTCCAGGTGCAACGATAATGGCTGGACGCTTTCTATATTCACGATAATTGATTTCCGATTCCATAATATACGTGTCAAAATAAGCACCACTAGGCAAGTTTATTCTTGAATTAATCATATAACATCTTTCCTAACTATAAATTATATGGGGAAGATAAACTTCCCTCATTATCTTGTATTAACCTTGAATATCTTTTTCGTTTTTATCAAAACCAAAGAAGTATACAAGGACCGCCGTTGAGATAAATGCAATAGCACAAGCAATGATACCATTGACAACGTTAGCTTGTGATTCTCCCAAGAAACATAATGCAGCAAAGATATTTGAAGAAGGAACTAAAGTCGCATCAATAACACCTGTTAAACCAGCATAAGCACCACCTAAGAATCCACCAGCCAATAAACCAAGGAACGGTTTTTTATACTTTGTACAAATACCATAAATTGTTGGTTCTGATGTACCAGCTACAATTGCTGTAATACCATAAGATAATGCAAGGGCTTTTTGTTCTTTATTTTTTAAGCGGAAGAATGCCCCAATACCTACACCCATGATTGAGAAACTTGAAACAGAAACCGCAACCGCTGCAAACGCATCACTTCCATAAGTAGCAAAGATTTGGAACAATGCAGTAAGCAATACCATATGCATACCAGTCATGACCAAAATAGGATACAATGCGGCAATCAATCCAATACCAATAAATCCAGCAACACCTTCTAATGAGAACAACGCTGCAACGACATATTGTCCTATAAATGATCCTGCTGGGCCAAACACGCACAATGCAATTGGCAACATAGTCGCAATTGTAAATGCTGGTGAGAATACAGAACGAATAGACCCTGGAACCACTCGATCAAAGAAACGAGCAACATATGACATTACCCAGTTTGACAAGATAATTGGAACAATTGAACTTGCATAACTTTGAACATTACATGGAATGCCATACACCGTAAACTCTTGCCCTACCAAACCAACAAATGTTGGATGAATCAAAATTGCTCCCATCAAAATCCCTAATACTGGGTTTAAATTAAATTTTTTTGCACTTGTATATCCAACAATTACTGGGAAGAAATAGAAAGCTGTATCTCCTACAAAAGTAAATAGAGTATATAAATCATTTCCTTCCCCAATAACATTTAATACATCTGGCCCTAAAACTGCAACCAGCATTTTGAAGAATGCCGAAGCAACAATTGCTGGAATTGCAGGTCCCATACTACCTGAAATCGCATCCAAGATTCCATTGCCAATTGATTTTAATGTGATTTTTTCTTTCTTTGTAGGAACTGATTCCTTGTCTGTGTTTTCAAAGCTACCAATTTCACATATTTCTTTATAAACATCTTTCACTTCTGTACCAATGACAACTTGTACTTGACCACCAGCTCTGACTACACCTAAAACGCCATTAATTGCTTCAATCTTATCATTATCCGCAATACTTTCATCTTTTAAATTAAAGCGAAGACGAGTCTGACAATGTAAAACTTTAGAAACATTATCTTTCCCTCCCACTTGTTCTAATACTTCGTTAGCAATCTGTATAGCTTTTTCTTTTTTCATACTTATTAATCCTTTCTAAATAATAAAAACCTTTACGCGTTATGCATATTAAAATGCAATATCGTGTAAAGGTTATGCCGACTCACTCGTTACACCCTCATGTGAACACAATCGATTAACATGAAGAATTAAATATAAAATTTCTTCATCATCAATATCCCATTTGAATTTTTTAAAAATTGATTCCTTAATTAGTAATACACATTGATATGTCTCTGTGTACTCACTTTTTAAAATTTTAAATAGTTTTTTATTTGCACTACTTATTTCTGTACATTGGCTCTTTCTTCTAAACAAATACTGTATATGAGAAGCAAACCTGGAATAATTAAATGAATTCGTATCTATTGAAACTTTCATCTGTGCTTCAATAATATTTACAATTTCTTGAATAAATTCAGACTTGATCGTAACGTTACTCGTAACAGATATATTTTCTTCCATGTTGATAATGTTCATTGCAATCGCATAAATTTCTTCTTCAGGCAATTCAACATTTAACCTTTTATGCACTAATCCTAATGTATATTTAGCTATCTTTACCTCTACAGGATATAAATCTCTTAACTCATTTGAAATCGGAGTTGAAAAAATCATCCCTTTGTTTAAACGAACAATTGCAAAATTCAAATGATCTGCTAATATATAAACCGCATTATTCTTTAAAGGCATACTTAACATCATAGTAGCTAAATCAATTACATCAGCAGAAATAGCAAAAATTTCTGAATCGATATTTTCAAATAAACTTAAATATTCTGTATCTACATCATAAAATGTTCGATCAATCTTACTTAAATCTTCTAAAATATATGGACATTTAGGAAAGCCAATTCCTAATCCGATTGCTATTAACTCTCTTCCACTATTATCTTTACATACAGCAGCATTGTTTCCTAATTTTTTAATAACTTCCATATGCTTAACACTTCTTTTCTAAAGTAATAACAACTTCTAAGTTTGCTGTAACACATGTAAATTCATGTACCTTTACATCAAAACCATCTGAATTCGTTATAATCATAGGAGTGTCAATATTGAATCCTTTATTTTGAAGTGTATCTATATCAACTTCCAAAATCAGGTCTCCTTTTTTTACCTTTTGACCTTCTTTTGCAATCTGTGTAAAGCCTTCTCCTTCTAATTGAACTGTATCTAAACCAAAATGAATTAGGATTTCTGCTCCATTTTCTGCTTTGATACCTAATGCATGTTTGGTTGGGAATACTGTAACAAGTTCCCCATTACATGGTGAATAAACTTTACCATCATTTGAAATAAACGCTACACCAGGCCCCATCATCTCAGAGGCAAAGACTTTATCCGGGACATCTTTTAAATTTATCATTTTCCCATTGATAGGTGAAGCTAATTCTACTGTCTTACTTTTCTTTTTCAACCCAAACATATTCTACTCCTATCCCAGGAAACAAAAAAACTCTTTTTTTGCTTCCCACTGCTCACTACGTAGTAATTATATGAATCTCTGGTTAAGCCTCAAAAGAGTTACTCTCATTGATTTCGCTAATAATATACCAAAAAAAGATATCTCTGTCAACAAATTTTGAAATCGTTTCCAACAAAAAAATAAATTTATCTATTGATTTATATACAATTGCTTTCTATTAATGAAATATCACAAACTTACTTTTCACGGTACTATTTTATACAGTTTTATCTTTTTAATACCCTAAAAATTTTTTTCTATTTATTTTTCATCATTTTTTATATTCTTTTTTATAAAAAAGAAGTATTTAAACTTCTAACAAAGTCTAAACACTTCTCTAATCTTCTCAATACAACGATTAACGTATTGAGAACTCCGACCCCTTATAAAAGAATTTTAAAACATTTTTATCGTTACTTGTTGTCTTTTCAAAATAACAGATCCTATTTAACCATTTACTTTCTTATTTCAAATAAAACTATTAACTATAAGATTTTTGACCTTTTTTACATAATATAGAATTTATTTTCTTAAAAATTTTCCGACAACAAAGAGACCAACTAACATTTCTGCAACAGATAGTCCCAACAGTAATCCAGAAAGAAATTCTTTAAAATCAGATCCACTGAATGTATAAGACAAAGCCTGTAAAGCAACTCCCATTATGATTAGCATAATACCATATTGTAAATCTTTTTGTTTTTCTAGTTCTTGTGTTCTTTTCATCAGATCCAATATTTGTTCTTCCCTAAAAGAAGGAGCATTGTTCTCTGAAACCTTACCATCCATTAACTCAGCAATTGTAATATCAAGTTCCTGGCATAAATTCCTGACGATTGAATAATCTGGCATGCATTTCCCAATTTCCCATTTCGAAATGGTTTTGTTGGAAACTCCTAATTTTTCTGCAAGCTGCTCTTGTGTAAGATTCTTTTCTTTTCTTTTTAGTGTTATAAATTTTCCAATCAATGTCTGGTTCATAAACTAACCTCCTATTCTATATAAATAGAATACAGTTTTCTTAACGCTTATAAAATCCCTTATTTGTAGAATATAGTGGAAATATTATTACAATCATGTTAACTATAACAAAAACAGAAAATAAAAAGTCAATAGTCTAACATTTTCCATATATAAATTATTTCACTAATAGCTATAAGTATAGAAGAAAGAAATAATGTATTCTTAATTACTATTCACCAATCCTTTTTTAGAATTAAACGTTCAATAAATTATCTTTGCTACTATAAATACATACGAAATTTAATATATTATGCATTAATAAAAAAAAGAAGTATCTAAACTTCTTCCAAAGTCTAAATACTTCTCTAATCTTCTCACAACATTTATTACTAACGTTTTGAGAACTCCAAAACTTTATAAAATAGGGTTTTAAATGTATTTTTGTCGCTGCTTAATTGTTGCATTGCCATAACCACTCACAAAACTTATATCCACTTATTCTGTATTATCATTAGATGATAATACAGCTTCAATCCGAGCAATTAATTGTTCCTTATCAGGCATATATGTTACATATTTTGAAGCAAAAATATTATTACTCAAGCCTCCTAATGCATACTGCATATCAACATTGCCTTTATCAGTGCATAAAATCAATCCAATTGGTGGATTATCATTTTCATCATTAATTTCTGCTGTATAATAATTCAAGTACATATTAAGTTACCCAACTGCTTCAGGCAATAATTTGATAGTTTTTAATTCTATCAATACATAAGATCTTAAAATTTTATTAAAGAAAACCATATCAACATAATAATGAGTATTCCCGAACGTTACTCTTTGCTGAGTTCCTACAAACATAAATCCTTTTCCAAGTTCCAAAAGAAACTTTTCAATTTGTCTAACAAGAGCTTCTTCCAAATCAGATTCCATCATTGGTTTATTTTCTGGCAGACCAAGAAATTCAAAAACATATGGATCTTTTACTATATCCTCTGGTTTGGCAAATTCATTTCCTTTTAACGCTAATTCAAGAACCTTCTTTTTATTAGTCTCCCCATTTGATAATAACAATCTTTCGAATAATGAAGTGCTAATTTGTCTTTTTAACTCTCTTACTGACCAATTTGCATTAATTGCTTCTTTTTCATAGAAACTACGTTTGTCATCATCAGATATATATAATAATTCGCAATAATGTGACCAACTTAATTTGCTAGACAGTGTCTGGCAATTTGGATATTTTAAATAAAGCAATCTCATATTTTGAAGATTTGCTCGAGAAAATCCTTTCCCAAATTTATTTGTAAGAGTTTTCGATAGTGTAAGTAATTGTTTTTTTCCATATTCGCCACGCTGAGATTTTAACTCATCCTCAACTATAATACGTCCTATATTCCAATATGCATTAATTAACTCAGTATTAATATTTTTAATGACATTATTTCTAGCATTTGTGATAATACTAGCGATTTCATTTACTAATGTTTCATTGTTTAACAAATTATTTCCCACAATCAACTACTCCTTTCAATATTAATTATTCTTATTATACCCTTATTTTAAAAAGAAAAAAAGAAGCATCTAAACTTCTTACAAAGTCTAAACACTTCTCTAATCTTCTCATAACAATTATTACTAACGTTTTGAGAATTCCAAATCCTTATAAGATAAGGGTTTTAAAGCCTTTTTGCCGCTTACTTGTTGCATTGCCTTAACTGCTTAGTCCAACACAAATAAACACAATACAACTTTTATTCTATCAACTGCCATGATACCAATATCTATTATGGTTACAATTATTATTTTTCTATAACATAAAGGTCATATAAGGCGGAATACAAACTATGTCGTCCTTGATAGATAAATTTTTAGGATGAATAATATAACATTCTCCAATTCGAATTTTATATTTTTCTTTAAATTTAAGTAAAGAAGATGTCGAATATTTCTTACCTGATTTAACCTCAATCGGATATAGTTTATACTTTAATTTACTATTGTTCGATAAGAGAAAATCTATTTCAATATCATTACGATGTTTTTCTGTATTGTAATGGGTATAAAAATATAATTTATGTTTATTCGCTACAAGCATCTGTGCTATTGCATTTTCATATAACATTCCTTCATTTAAAGATAATTTATCTAAAAGTATTTGTTTGTAAACTTCTTCCTCAAGCAACTCATTTTCGTCAAAAGCGTGACTAACTAAAAGACCCGTATCTCCTAAATAACATTTAACATAAGTTCTATCTTCATTTATTGATAAACCTACACTTGGATCATTACACAAAAAACACTCATTCGAAATCATTGAATCAGCTAACCAGAAAAAAGTTTCTTCGTATTGATCGGCTTGAGAGCCTTCCTTGATTTCCTTAAAAACAACTCTTTTTTCATGTTTTGATAAAAGTCCTGGAATTTGATCAAAAATGGCCAACACCTTACTCCTATATCGAGCATTTATTTTCATGATATCTTCTCTATAAAGGGATAAAATATCTCTTTTTTCTTTATCTGCTTCAAAGAAACTTTTATCATTTTCAATATATTTGATTACCGGCATCGGCATACCACCAACAAGCATATATTGTTTAAATAGTAACATTGCTTTTTTGTGCAATGATTCTTCCAGAGGCTTTCTTTCTCTAAAACAAGTTTTAATATAATCAATTATTATTTCTTCATTTAATGCATAACAAAATTCCTCAAAATCCAAAGGATACATCGAAAGATGTCTTTCTTCAGAAGGGATTACAATGTTTTTAACATTCTCTTTAATTGAGATTAAAGAACCTGTTTCTATATAATCATACCTACCATCTAATACTAAATATTTTATGGCAGCTCTTGCTTGAGGAAACATTTGAACTTCATCAAAGATAATAACTGATTTTCGTCTTTTAAGATGAACCCCAAAATGAGCTTGAAGCAACATAAAAAGAGTATCTAAATCATTCAAATATTTATTAAAATACGATTCAACTTCAATATCTTTCTTTGCAAAGTCGATCAATATATAGCTTTCATATTCGTTTTTAGCAAATTCTTCAGCAATTGTACTCTTTCCTATACGGCGTGCCCCTTCAATAAGAATGGCTTTCCTACCATTGCTTTCATTTTTCCATTGCAATAATTTATCATATACTTTCCTTCTTAATATCATATTGTCACCTTTTCCTATTATACGCAATATTCATATACACCCAATTTCCGATTATACGCATATTATAACTCTATTTAAGATTATACGCAAGTTTAAATAATACCATTTATATGATTAAACGTACATTTATTTAAATTCACTTTTTTAGAAAAGTGCGTTTTTGTTCTATTTTTTTCATTATAATCATAAATTGCCTTCCCAAGCTATTTTGGAAAAATGAATCTTCCTAATAAATCCTGTTCTTCCATATCAATTGGTTTATCTGTACTGTAATTTATATAATCTCCACCTTTTACTTATTTATAGTAAAATAGTATCTTTGTCTACAATACATGCTACATATTATGAAAATATGCCATATCACATCAATACAAAGCTAAAAGTTACTCAAATTCGATAAATCTGATTACTTAGCAGTTTTTTTACAACCATATTATTCCTGTTATCAAAAAACAAAAAAAGAAGCATCCAAACTTCTCACAAAGTCTAAATACTTCTTTAATTTTCTCAATATAACGATTAACGTTTTGAAAGCTCCGAAACCTTATATAATAAGGCTTTTAAAGTCTTTTTGTCGCTTACTTGTTGCATTCCCAAAACTTTTCAGAACAACTCAAATAGTTATCAAAATAATTTATACAACACTTAATTCTTCAATCTTTTTATTCTTCTGAGTATTTTTACCCCCTCTTTAGTCAATTGGTCACTATCTTTATCTAATACTAATGATTTTGCTTCTAAGATCCTATCTATTGCATTCATTGGGTCTAGGGAATGATATGCAAAGAATAAATGTCTAAGCTCTGTACCTTTTATAATCTTATAAGCATTTTTACTATCAATTTGATAAACATATGATAGATATCTATAAATATACCCTATCCAATACATCTCATTAATTGAAAACTTTATTTTTCCATAACTGGTTTTACCATATTCTATATCAAGTTCTTCAAAAATTTCTTCAATTGTCATGCTTTCGTTTATAAAGGTTAAATTATCCATTCTAGAAACAAATTTAGAATTCATAAATCGGCGGATAAATATATTTGAACTACATTCTTCTCTAGTAACAGATTGTTCAAAAATTTTACCTTGTATATCACATAGTAACAAACCTACTTGATCCATTTCTCTTTTCATAATATATCGTCAATATATTGACCTCGCCCCCTATACTGTCTTCGAGCCATTTTAATTTTAGTATCTCCAACTTTACTATCCTCTAATCTTTTGATTTGATACTTTTCTTTTTCTTTACTACATAAATAGCATCTTTCAACAATTTTTACCTGACTCAACGCTCTCTCTGTTTTAAAAACATATTGAAATCCTAAATTAGTAGCTGCCAAACAATGTATACATTGTTCATCAGTAATTTCACCTTCAATAAAACTATCTATAATTCTAAACATCCTGTTATCAGCGATTGGTGCTACTAAATAATCTATGTCTTCTAATTTGTTAATTAACTTTTTGATAATCGGATGATTTTCATAGCCACTTAGCCTTCCTCTAAAATATGCTATTGTCAGCATCCATTCTTGATTGACTTTATATTCAATGCTAGAAAGGTTTTGTGGATTAAAACTTAATATATAAACGCTAGATGTATCAAATCCACTTACAAATAATGATGACTGCTCAAAACTTTCACCGCTGTAAAATCCTTTACCAAAATCATTATTGTTTTTTGAATGCTCAATATCAATATTACCCTCTATAATGTTCTTGGCGCCATGGTATAATACTAATTTATTCTCATTTGCTAAATCTTCATAATAAAGTTGTGCTTTAATCTCATTTATAAAGATATTATTATTTAATGCAAAAGTATATATTTTTTCGATATTATTTTCATTTGTGTCCATTTTGCCAGTTTCCCATCTTGCTACCGTAATCGCATCAACATCTATTTTTTCAGCAAATTGTTTTTGAGATAAATTAAGTATCTCTCTAATTAATTTAACATCCTCATCTATTCTATAATTCACCATAGATTCAATATCACCTCACCACTTTATTATAGCATACGCTAGTAAGAAGTTAAATATAAACTTCTTATTATCATACGCTAATAAGAAGTTTTTTATGCTCTTTACAGTCTGCATTTTTAAAAAGAAAAAGAAGTATCTAAACACTCACTGTGTCTAAATACTTCTCTAATCTTCTCACAACAATTATTAGAATAACACCACTTGCTGGGGTTGGGGACCTTCTACTGCATTTAGTGGTGATACTTTATCCCCCACTAAATGGTAATAAGAATTAAAAATGTATCTCTTATATAATATATTCGTGATCTGTTATATAGGAGGTGTTTTTATATGGATAACTTAGATCACTTAATTGCTAATCTTCTCAATATCTCTTCTAATGATATCGAATCAATTCTTTCTAACATAGACAATGGCACAACAAATATTTTCTTAACTCTTAAAAAATCTGTTCATCATTGTCCTTTTTGTAATTCTTCTAAACTTCGTTCTAAAGGCTTTTTCTCTAAAAAACTTTTTATTCCTAATCTTCCTTTTGAAAATGTTATCGTTCATCAGCGCATTCGCAGACTTTATTGTTTAGATTGTCTTCACTCTTTCAGTGACAGACATTATATGGCTCCAGTTAATCATTCTGTTTCTTATGCTACTCTTATGACTTTGATGAAGCTCCTTTTAAATCCTAAGATGACTTTTAAAAGTGCCGCCGAATTAACTCATTTATCAGAATCTATTGTAATTCGACTTTTCGATAAATACTGTCATATCAAACGCTATTCATTTCCCAAGGCTATCTGTATCGATGAAGTCTATACTAAGAACTCTGATTTCAAATCAAAGTATTCCTGTATTTTCTATGACTTTTATAATCATACTATAATAGATGTAATTCCATGCAGGAGAAAAGATTATCTTCACAGTTATTTCCAGAAAATTTCTAGAAGTGAATTAGATAACGTTTCTTACGTATGTATCGATATGTATGAAACTTATAGGACAATAACACAATTATATTTTAAAAAGGACATCATCTGTGTTGACTCTTTCCACGTGATCAAACACTTGAATGATGACCTATCAAAACTTAGAGTTCGTATCATATTTCCCAAGGTGGTCGTACAAAGATGCATCGTGCATTTGATTCGTAATTCAATCAAGTATGTTCCAACCAAGGATTATAAAAAGTTCACGCAGAGCTTGAAAAAGGTATATGGAGCACCAAATCTGAAAACAGCCAATGCATCCTTTGATATCTTCTGCAAGGAGTGGAACCAGTATCCTGGAGCTATAGAAGTATGGAAAAGAAATTATGCTCATGTCGAGCAATTGTTTGATTATGGCAGTGCAGTTCGAAAGATCATGTATACCACCAATGCCATCGAAGCTGTGAATTCCAGCTTTCGAAAGGTCACGAAAAAAGGATCATTTCCAAATGAAACAGCACTTTTCAAGCTGCTGTACCTTCGTATCACAGAATTGGAAAAGAAATGGTCTACCGGCTATATACCAAACTGGTCGATGGTGCTGAACCAGCTCATGGTGAATGATCTATTCAAGGAGCGAATCGACCAATACATACGACTATAGAAAAAAGAACAATAAAAAAAGCCAGGCAGTTATTTGATAGAACTACCTGGCTTTTGGTGCTTATCATCACTTATCTTTAAACAATGTTTTACATAATACATATTTCAATATGTATTTAAAATTTACTTACACATTTTCCTTGACAAACCCAAAAAACAAAAACAATTTTTTTCATGCTCTTCCTCCTCCTTTTTAAAAAAACTATATCCATAATTACGCTAAAATCCAAACAATCAACAAAACGTTTGATAAGCCTATTATAATTATAGTAGCCTTCAGCAATCTAAAGATTAATTTAGCTAGTATTTCAATACAACCATTAATTCTTTTCCTTCTTATTATTCTTTCCATATGGTATTTTGTTATATTTTCCTCAATTATTTCAGACTTTTCATTTAGTAATAACACCATTAAATAATATCCATCAAAACTATCTGAACAAATTATATTCAAACATGCTAAACTAAAATTTATAACTCCTGCGACAAAAAACATTACATAATTTGTGATTGAAGCCATACAGAAAAATATTCCTGAAATAAATATATTCATCAAAACACCAGCAATTGTTGTTTTAAACCGTCCTTTTATTGATTCAATCATATCTTCATCATACGCAATATAGGCAGATAATATCAAATTAATTATTAACCCAACTTCATAAACATTAGCTCCATACGTAATTGCAGAAACCATATGTGATATTTCATGTAGAATAATTCCAAATAATAATCCAATAAATACCCCTATATATAAATCTTTTTCTGTAAAATAAGTAAGATCATATATCGAATAATAAAGATATATTGAACTTAAGATAAAAACAGGAAAAGAAAAATATCTAATTATTTTTTCAAAAATTGAACAAACTCTAATTGGAAATTTAGTTTTACGTAAGTTAATAATTGGAACTATAAAGTTAAATCCGGATCTATAAACTTTCTTTTTTAACATGTTCATCTTTTTGAGTTTTTTTAGAATAACATTTAATTCCCTTTTTTTACCGTAAAACAGTTCATATGGATTAGTGTTGCCATCCATCTCAATGTACATATTTACCAGGTCTATGCTCATTTCACATGCATCTCCAGTGATTTGATTAACAAGTAATACTTTTTCATCTGGGTAATATTCATCAGGAAATAGTTTTACTTGTTCACTTTTACAAGGGTACCTCATGTGACAACCTCCTTAAAGAAATCGTAAAGCAATCTAATATTTATCAGAAGATGATATAATATCCATTCCTATTCTTCCAAAATATTTCGCAGCTTTTCTCATTTTTCTTTTTGATTTAAATTTTATTTTAAATGGTAAAGCCCTTAATCCATTAATTACACTAAGTAGATCTAAGTCTGTATAATTCAAAATTTCACTATAAATGAGATTAATATCTAATATATGCTTACAAGATAAAATAGCTAATTCATTTTTCTCTAAAGACTCTTTTAGCTCTATAATTTCAATTTTATCAATGACTGTATCGATTTTTTCAAACAATTCTTCCTGTTTTCTTCTTGCTCTATCTCTTGCTTCCAAAGAAGATTTTGCTGATGAATTATTGTTTTTGTTAGTATCTGTATTTTCCTTGGAATTTGCCGGAGAAATTAAATTTATTCTGATTGCTCTCTCAACTGGTGGCTTCCAACCACCAGTATCAAAAATAACAGAGTAATCTGGCATCCATGTTATAAATTTTATTCTTCCCCTAATCATAACCAAAGCTTGCCCCACCTCCATTGCACCTAATTGAGATGGAGTAATTAAACTTTCCCTTTGGTAATTCCCATTTATTTCCATCATTCTTTCTCCACATTTTTCAGATAATTCTTTCAATGTAGTAATATTTGTAGTTCTGAAAGCGACTAAAATATCTGCGTTCTCTCTAATTGTCAATGCATCAGCCGCGCCATAGGTAGCTTCTAATTGAGATAATGATTGTAGGACAAGATGCATTCTAATATTTCTTGATCGACTTGCACTCATTAAAAAAGGTAAATTTCCAATACTTTTTCCAATATTTCCTAATTCTTCAATAACAATATTTAATCTTGTCATTAATCTTGCTTCTGGATTCTCTTGAGCAAAATTAACAAAATGATTAATTAACTGATTACATAACACAGCTGCTAGATTATTGTAAATTGGTGTTTCATCTGGAATAATAATGAAAATCCTAAACTTTTTATTTCCATTGATTTCACTAATTTTTAATTCATTACCACTTAGCATTGATATTAAACCTTCACTACTTGAAAACATATTCAACCCTTCTAAAAAGGTAGATCTAATTCCGCCCCTAGTATCATTAGCTGTAGTTATATAAGAATGTACGTTCATTATTCCTATTGAGTTTGGAAATTCAGTAAGTAGTTTACGTATCTCGTCATCACCTTTAATTACAATTTTATAAATATCTAGAATTGTAATTTGTCTCTTTTTTGATTTATTAGATTCCATCAAAACATTAACCAACCCAACAAATAATGATTTAGCACTATTTGACCAAAACGGATCATTAGAGTTAGCTGGAAACAAAGCAGTAGCAAGTTGATTAATCAGTTCTCTAGCCCTCTGTTGTTCATTAATTGTATCAGAATCCCATAAATCTTGTATTGCTCCTAAAGGATTCCATTTTGTAGAGCGAAAAACATCTCTAAAATCTATCACATAATCCTGGTAAGTATCTGAATTTATATAGGATGTCAATCTATAACATTCGCCTTTAGGATCAATAACAATTGCAGATTCATTAGCCTCAAATATAGAATGTAACATTGGAAGAATATATCTTCTAGATTTTCCTGTTCCACTTGAACCTAAAACAATTGTATGAGATTCACTATTTTCTACATAATTCTCTCCATTATCTCGAAATAAAATAGGTCCTCCTACTTTTTTATTTTTAATATTTTCAAGTCCCATTAATATGTCAAACTTGTCTGTCCATTTATCATCTCTCATAGTTGATTACCTCTACTTTACTAATTTTTCTTTAGTGTATTGTTCCAATTCCGTACTCCCTAAGAATAACTCACTCCCTTTGATCTTAGAATATTTAACTAATTCATTTGTAACTTCTTTTGCTTTTTCAATAGAATTTATTTCATTTGTTATTACTATTTCAAGCAAAGACTTTTTAAATGTCTCATCAATTTGCAAAACAACACCATTTTTTTTAATCATGCGTGAAACTACCTCTGAAATATTTTCATATGTATAATCTAACTGTGTAAATACTTTTATATTCTTCAATGTATCTACAACTTTAGTAATAAGGGTGGAAATATTTCTGTTTTGTTTATTGGAAACAAATAAAATCAAAGTAGCATATTGAGATACATATTTTAACTCTTTTAGGAATAAATCTATCTGCTTCTCATTTAAATGCAATGCTAATTCTGTAATATCAATAGATATACAACCTTCATAATCATTCAAATAAACTGAACGATTTTTGATATCATTAAATATCCATTTTAATTGTGATAATGATCCATCAATTTTATATTCCAAATAAATATCCAATCCTCCGAATTTTCTAATATTTTTTTGGTAAAACATACTTGCAATGTATTCTGTCAATATAGTTTGACCCTCACCTTGATTCAAACCAATTAGATAATGTGATGGCGCAACATTACTATTTTGATATAATTCACTGTTTAAACAAGTTTCGTCAATATCATCACATATTGAGTCCAACCCTATAGGTCTTGTTATTTTACCCTTAATCATATTCATCACCTATTTCATTTAAATTCAAAATAACTTTATCGACCAAACCATATTTACAAGCTTCTTCCGCAGACATCCATTTATCTCTTTCTATGTCATTGATAATCTGTTTTACATTTTTTTTACATTGCGTAGCCATTAAATTCATCATCTTCTTTTTCAAATATTCGATGTGCTCTGCTTGAATAACGATATCACTTGCTTGTCCTTGGAAACTCCCTAGTGGTTGATGTATCATCACATCAGCATTGAATGTAATATACCTTTTCTTCCCGGAGGATAAAAGAAAAGCATTCATCGAAGCACACTCTCCCACAGCAATCGTGTTTACATTTGACTTAATCATATTCATAGTATCAAAAATTGCCATACCGTCCGCTATTGAACCACCTGGACCTTTCATAACAAGATAAATGTCATCATTAGACTTCTCATCTAAATAAATTAATTGTGAAATTATGCTAAGTGCCAATGAATTATTTACCTCTCCAAACATAAATATCCTTCTGTTTTTTATTAATTGATATGAAATCATATCTAAAGAAATATCTTTCCCATCGATATTTGCTGTTACATTTGGAATAAAACTACTCATAATCTTTCTCCTCCTTTTCAATTGAATTCTATCATTTTAAATGATTTATATTTTATAAATAAAGGAAAGAATAGATAAAATTGGTAAATTTTAATTAACAAAAAAAGCCATTAAATTAGTATTAATGGCAAGAAAATTGAATAATAAAATTTAAGGTTTTTTGTATTTTTCTTCAAAGTATTTTACAAGCCTCTTTTTGCTTTTTTTGTTGTTACAAACTCAAACCATTTTACCTGCGCTGTATAATGTGCATATTCTCCTTATACAGTATCTGCAATAGTATTAACTTTGTTTCCTTTACATAATTTCTTTGATAAATCACCTTTATTAGAATTTCTTTTCAGTTTACAAAATGAACACAAAACCTTTTCATCATGAATAGTAAAAAAGTATAACAAGCACTTAAAGCTGATAGTTTAATTTATTCATTTGATGTACTATTACAAGTTTTTTGTTAAAATGGTTTAGAGTTTTACAACCTTTGAAAGATGAACTATTTGTCTTTAAATTATAGTTAGATAGTTTTGTAAAGCTATCATGGAAAATCAACACAATTTCCTATAATACACAAAAAGTTTATTTCCAATCAGCACTAATTGAATAGAAAAAAATCAGAAAATACGAAGATTCATCAAGGGTATAACCAGGTGCTCTTTCAGTAATAGTAAAAATAGAAAATCAGCGAATAAAAGCGTTCGAGAAATAACAGAGCTAATAAGTTTAAAACAAACCACCCGTTTTCACAGGTGGTTATGACTATAAAATAAGCAAGTGGTGTAGGTTGTATCGTTTAATTCATATTATTAGTCGGTACTATAAAAAATTAACTATTTTTCATTAAATGTTTGATTTTTACTAACCCAATAATAGAGCATTAGAATTGTTAGAATAGATGCAATTAACAAAAACATGGTGCTTCACAGTCACTACTTATATAGTGACAATCAATACAATCTGAAGTACCATTTTTCATGCCTAAACCAGACAATTCGGTGCTTGGAATAACATCTATTTTGTTAAGCATTTCGAGATCAGTATACACATCTGACATAAATTTACTCCTCCTTCATTTTTTTTAAATCATTAAATCGATAATTGAACCAATTTGAAATACACCCTCCACCACAATTTGTCCACAAATCACATTTAAGGCAGTCTGTAGCTGGCGCCGACTTCAACTTATTATAAAAAGTTATCAACTCCTCAGAATTCCAGAATTTTTCAAATGAATCCTTATCTGTAAAACTAACACCAAATTTACCTAACTTATAGTTAAACATTGCATTACAAGGAATTACAGACATGTCTGTATCAAAAATTAAACCGCTTCTTCGTAACAACTGACACACAGTAAGAATTTGCTTTCTTTCATTCATAAGATTAATCAAATCCATATCCGCAACACAAAGTGGCAATCCCATTTGAAGTACAAATTTTCCTTCACTCGCCTCATGGATTTCTGCATAATACTTTGAAAATTCATCCCAAAGACGATACGGATTTTCTGGATGGCTGATCGCAGATCGGCACACCTCAAAATCATAACAAAAACCTAACGAAAACTTAACCGCTCCATGAGCTCGAAGAACACGCATAGACTTTGCTATATACGAAATATTTTCAGTTGTCAAAACAAAGGATACAACAAAATCTAATCCTGTGCTAGAAACATTTGTTACAGCCTGAAGAAACTCTTCATAGCAATCAACACCAGTAACATTAGTATAACTAGTCCTATCATGTGCTTTTTGCGATAAACTTATTGTGCCTATTCCAGCTTCAACAAGTGAATTCAGATAATCCTTATCTGCTAATCTTACACCATTTGTTACAAGGACTGAATGTATAGATCGCTTCTTACATTCAACAATAATTGGCACTAAGTCATTTGAACAAGTTGGTTCACCACCAAGTATTATCAAATTTCTTATTTCCATTGAAATCAAAAAATCTAATAGTGACGTAACAGTTGAAAAATCCATTTGCATTTTATCAGCGTTCTTTGCATAGCACCATTCACAGTGGAGATTGCACGCACGATTAATTGTGAGCCAACAGGCAGTAATCTTACTTTCCATTATTAATCAACTCCTTTTAAGACTTTTTGTAACTGTATTAGATATAAAAACGAGTAAGAATAGCAATGTCATTAAGTTAAGATATTCAAGAAAGGATTCATTCGTATATGAAAATG
>OLQY01001278.1_pt1 | contig 22212 bp, 19 predicted proteins | sample 1672851 | NCBI WGS metagenome assembly OLQY01 (sample SAMEA3136730, study PRJEB25190) | human gut metagenome | reverse complement strand
TGTCAAGAATTTTGTACGGTGCGGGCAATTCCTTTATATTAACCTTTATCATGATTGCAATTGTATCCGTGTTGGGAACGGTGGTCGGCATTGTATCGGGATTCTTCGGCGGACTTCTGGATACAGTGATCATGCGTCTGACGGATATTCTGCTGGCATTTCCGGACACGGTTTTTGCCATTGCTATTGTGGGAATGATGGGACCGGGACTTTTGAATACAGTGATTGCCCTGTCTTTTGTCTGGTGGACGAAGTACGCAAGAATGGCCAGAGGACTGGCTTCCGTCATTCGTACCAAAAATTACATACCGAAGCAAGGTTCGGCGGTGTCGGAACAGCAGGGATTCTGTTCCGATATGCACTGCCGAATATCGTTCCCCAAGTGGTCATTATGGCGACCTTGGATGTGGGCGGCATGATGCTGGCTCTGGCTGGTCTGTCGTTCCTCGGTCTGGCTTCACAGCCGCCGACACCGGAATGGGGCTATATGCTCTACGAGGGCAAATCATATTTGCAGACAGCACCATGGATCATGCTGTTTGCTGGATTGGCGATTTTTATAACAGTGATTGTATTTAATCTTTTAGGAGATAGTTTAAGAGACATACTGGATCCGAAAGAAAATTGAGGCCGTTCATTATTCATCATAGGAAGAAGACACAGATAGCCTTCGAAGAGTGATGCGTGGGTTTTAATTATAGAAAGCAAAATGAATGGCTATAGAGTAATAAAGATATGTTGAAGGGAGAATTTATATATGAAAAAGGGAAAATTAAGTAAAATTGCTGCGATTGCAATGGCATTTACGATGGCCTGCGGTATCTTATCAGGATGTGGCGGCAGCCAGTCGGCGAAGACAGCGGATTCAGCCGCAAATCAGACAACGGAAAGTGCTGAAGGACAGACAAAGGGAACACAAGAGGCAGAGGACGGCAAGCATATTAATGTGGCATTTTTCTGGATTACCTCAGATCTGGATCCGGCAAACAACTATAATGGCTGGGTTCTGAGTCGTCTTGGTTTGGGCGAATCACTTGTGAAGCTGAATGATGAACTGAAGGTGGAGGCCTGCCTGGCAGATTCATGGGAGAATGTAGATGAAACGACATGGAAGTTTCATATTCGTGAAGGCGTGATGTTCAGTAACGGCAAGGCCGTGGATGCAGAAGCGGTAAAAGCGTCGATTGAGCGGGCAATTTCCATGAATGACCGTGCGGCAGAATATCTGAAGGTTGACAGTATGGAGGCCGATGGACAGGATCTGACGATTAAAACGACAGAAGCCAATGCTGCCCTTCTAAACAATCTCGTTGAGCCGGTATTTGATATTATCGATACAACTGAAAGTGAAGAAACGATTCAGACAGCGCCTGTCTGCACAGGCCCTTATGTGGTCAGCGGTTTTACACCTGAACAGACAGTCACGCTTGCGGCGAATCCAACCTATTGGGATGGCACAGCCGGTCTTGATAGCATTACAGTGACACAGATTGCGGACGCCGATGCCAGAGCGATGGCTATCCAGTCAGGGGAAATTGATCTGACAAATACAATTGACAATACAAGTGTGACTCTGTTTACAGACAATGAAGCCTACAATGTCTCATCCATCATCAGTCCGCGTGTCAATGTGGCGTATATGAATCAGGCAGAGACGAGTCCGCTGCATGATCTTGAACTGCGCAAAGCGGTTTCTTATGCGGTGAACAGGGATGCCTATGCCGATTTGATCGGGGGAAGTGCCGCACACAGCGCCTACTCAGATTCCACACCGTTTGGCAATGATACGATCACAGCCTATACATATGATGAGGCAAAAGCAGCAGAGATTCTTGACAATGCCGGTTATAAGGATGTGAACAACGATGGTTACCGTGAAATGCCGGATGGTTCTGAATTAGTGCTGAATTATCTTCAGGCTGCTGATCATGGCTCCGCAGATTCAGCTATTCTTGCAACCGCTGTTCAGTCTGATCTGAAAAATGTCGGTATCCATATGGAAATTCTTTCTGTCGAAAATCTTTCTGATTACCAGACACAGGGCAATTTTGATCTGTATACAGCCAATGATAATTCTGCACCGACAGGCGATCCGCAGATCTGGCTTGAGACAATGTATACAGGACTTGGCACATCCGGCAAAAAGAATCTGACCGGTTTCCAGGATGACAAGATTGATGAAATTGTCAGAAAGATGTCTGAGACATTTAAGACAGAAGACCGTTATGCACTGGCCGCTGAGGCATCACAGGTGCTCAATGATGATGCAGCCAATCTGTTTCTAACCAATTCCTATCTGAATATGGTTTCAGCGGCAAAGGTGAAAAATGCCAATCAGCCGGTGGCGGATTATTACTTTATCACAAAAGATATTACCGTAGAGTAAAAATACGGTATCTGTTCAGAGCTAACCTCCAAAATGCTACGCATTTCGTCGGTGTGGCGTATCCGCCAAATAAAATTTCAAAAACAGTCTTAAAAATGCAAGCATTTTATACCTGTTTTTGAAATTTTGCTTGGCTCTGAACAGTTACAAAATACGAATGAATTTTAATCCTTAAAAGGAGGAGCACGGGATGAACGTTTTGGAACTGATGGATGTCAGTATTATTTATCAGAATACAAAAGAAGCAGTAAAACATGTCAGTTTTGCTGTGCCTGAGGGCAAAATTGTTGCCATCGTCGGGGAATCCGGAAGCGGCAAGTCAACGCTCATCCGTGCTGCCATCGGATTGCTGCCCGCAGGCGGAGAGCTGGCATCGGGACAGATCCTTTTTGGTGAAAAAGATATGGCGGCGATGACGGCAGAAGAGTTGCGTCATGTCCGTGGGGAGGGCATGGCCATGATTTTTCAGAATGCCGGTGATTATCTGAATCCGAGGCGAAAGGTCTGCGATCAGTATGTTGAGACGCTGCGGTGTCATCAGTCCATGACAAAAAAGCAGGGCTATGAAATCGCCAAGAAAATGCTGGCAACCTTGAAACTGCCGGATACAAAGCATGTGATGAATGCCTATCCTTTTCAGCTGTCCGGCGGTATGAAACAGCGTGTGGCCATTGCCATGGCGATGAGCATGCACCCGAAATTGCTGCTGGCGGATGAGCCTACCAGTGCATTGGATGTGACGGTTCAGGCTCAGGTAGTCAAGCAGATGATGGATCTGCGTGATAAGATGGGAACAGCTATTGTTATCGTTACCCACAATATGGGGGTTGCATCCAAGATGGCAGACTACATTGCGGTGATGCAGAACGGGGAGTTAAAGGAATTCGGAACGAGAGAACAGGTGATTTATCATCCAGAGAATGATTACACGAAGAAATTGCTGACAGTTGTACCGAAATTGCAGGGAGAGACAGATGGAGAATAATCAGGAAATTATACGTTTGGAAAATGTAAGTAAGACATTTGATTTGCGCTATCATAAAACCCTTCGTGCGGTTGATAATGTGAGTTTGTCTTTGCATAAAGGCATCTGTACAGCCATTGTGGGTGAATCAGGCTGCGGTAAAAGTACGCTGGCCAGGATGGTAACGCTGCTTGAACCGGTGACAGATGGGATGATCTATTATAAAAACGAGCCTATTGGCGGGATGCAGAATGGCCGGAATATTGCACTGCGGGGGGAAAAACTCCGTGAGTACCGCAGAAATGTCCAGATGATTTTTCAGGATCCGGCCAATGTATTCAGTCCGCGAATGAAGATCGGTACTTTTTTGATGGAGCCCTGGATCCATTTCGAAAAGAAGAGTAAAAAAGAAGCCAGAGAGATGGCGTATTATTCCTTGAAACGTGTTTATCTCGGTGAGGAATATTTTGACAAATATCCACATCAGCTGTCCGGAGGCGAGCTGCAGCGAATTGCCATTGCAAGAGCCATTGCACTGCATCCGGAGGTTTTGATCTGTGATGAGGCCACCAGTGCTCTGGATGTGTCTATTCAGCAGGAAATCATGGCACTCTTGAAGGAGCATCAGGATGAAACAAACTATGCGATTTTGTTTATCAGTCACGACCTTGCCCTTGTGGAGAATTTCAGCCAGCAGGTTGTTGTCATGTGCCTTGGACGAATTGTCGAAATCATGAACGGAGCAGCCTTCCGAATGCATGCCCGTCACCCATATACAAAAGCACTGTTAGGGTCTGTCTTTTCAATTTATGATGACCCGGATAAGGATATTTATGTTCTTGAAGGAGAAGCACAGAGCCCGACAGGAGAGATCAAAGGCTGCGTTTTCTGCAATCGATGCAGTCAGGCAAAAGATATCTGCAGACAGGAGGCTCCGGTTTTAAAATCGATTCGGACGGGACATCAGGTAGCATGCCACTTTGCCTAAAAGGCGTATAAATTGGCGTAGGAGTGATAGCCGCAAAGTAGATGCTGACTTTACACAAAAGTTTATCCGTTTAAAGTGATAATTTATCAAAAATAGGGTTGACATTCTGAAATTATATGCTAAAATTAAATCAAACTTTTGAGACGGAGATAACGTTCACATAAGCACCATACAGAGAGCAGGAGGAGCTGAGAACCTGTGGAGACGCTGGTGAGCAAATGGACCGTTGAGGGCCAGGGGAAAGGCATTGAATATGATGCGGAGTATCTGAGGACGTAGACCGGCGTTAACGGTAGAGAATGTGTTGGCATTTTCATGATGAGTGGATTTTATAATCAATAAAGGTGGTACCGCAGATATATCTGTCCTTTGTATAGGGCGGATTTTTTTGTTTTATGGGAACTTTTCCCGAGGCGCCAACTGCAAATGATTTGCAGATAAAACAATCTGTGTGTTCTGACTGTGAAGCAAACTCCTCATAGAAAAGCCTGTATTTTAAGGAAAGATTGAAAGAGAGGTAATTTTCATGAAAAAGTTATTATCAGCAGTATGTATTTTGGCGATGACAGCAATGACACTGGCAGGTTGTGGTTCTTCTTCCGCACAGGAGACGAAGGCGGCGACGACAGAAGCAGCCGTTTCCGAGGCGGCATCTGAAGCATCAGAGGCGCTTGATTCCGAAGGCGCGAAGGCCGATGGCAGTTATACAGTAGGTATCATCCAGTTGATTGAGAATGGCGCATTTAACGACATGCGTGAAGGCTTTATTGAAGAACTTCAGGCAAAAGGCTATACAGAAGATAAACTGACAGTGGATTACAAGTGTGCACAGGGTGATGCAACCAACCTTCAGACAATTGCCCAGTCTATGGCAGACGGCGATTATGATCTGGTTTGTACAATTGCTACACCAGCCACACAGGCAATGGTCAATCTTGAGACCGATACACCGGTTGTATTTATCGCTGTTTCAGCACCTGTAGCAGCAGGCGTTGTCACCGATATGGATCACCCGGACAAGAATGCAACAGGTACATCCAATGCAATTCCTGTTTCTGACATTTTCGCACTGAGCAATCAGCTTACACCGGACTGCAAGACATTTGGATTCCTGTACTGCACAAGCGAAGTTAATTCTGTGAATACAATCGAAGCAGCCAAGGAATACTGTGATGCTAATGGCCTTTCTTATAAAGAAGCAACAGTGACGAACTCTTCAGAAGTTCAGCAGGCTGCTCAGTCACTGGTTGGCAGCGTTGATGCCATGTTTGTTCCGAATGATTCTGTCATTCAGGCCAGCATGACACTTGTCACAGAAGTAGCAAGAGATGCGAAGATTCCTGTCTATGGTAGTTCAGCAACTATGGTTGATTCCGGTGCATTTGCAACAGTTGCAATCAGTGATAAAGGTATCGGTGCTATGAGCGCAGATATGGCAGTACAGATTCTTGAAGGCACAGCAGTTGCAGATATTCCGGCAGTTGTTGTTCCGGCATCCGCAACAGTTATCAACAACCAGACACTTGAGGCACTTGGAATTACTTTATCGGAAGATGTACAGAGTACAGCAACTTTTGTAGATGATGCAAAGTAGGATTGCAAAGTAATTTTATATGATATATGATATAGAAGAAATAGTGTTTACCCTCTGCATATGCAGGGGGTAAACGCAAGAAAAGAACAAAAATGAAAAGGACGTAGAAAAGTATGACTTTATTGATTGGCTCTTTGCAGCTTGGTTTTCTTTACAGTATTATGGTGCTTGGCATCTATATCAGTTTTAGAATCTTGAATATTCCAGATCTGACAACGGAAGGCAGCTTTACTTTCGGTCTGGCAGCATCCTCGATATTGACGGCTGCGGGCCATCCGCTGCTTGGACTTGTGGGTGCACTTATCGCAGGCGCATTGGCCGGCAGTGTGACAGGATTTCTTCAGACGAAATTGGATATTCATCCGGTTCTGGCAGGCATCCTGACAATGAGTGGATTGTATTCGATTAATCTGTTCGTGATGGGCGGTGCGTCCAATGTGACACTGCTCAATAACGATACTGTTTTCACACTGTTTTTGAAGGTCTTTCCTTTTATGTCGAAGGATGCCGTCAAATTATTTGTTGCCATTGCGGCAGTTGTGATTGTCACTGTTTTACTGACGGTATTTTTCAAGACATCTCTTGGACTTTCCATTCGTGCCACTGGAGATAATGCCGATATGGTCCGTGCTTCCTCAATTAATGTGGATGCCGTGAAGATGATCGCACTGGCAATCAGCAATGCCTGCATCGCGTTTTGCGGCGGTCTGATCGCTCAGTATCAGAGCTTTGCAGACATCAATTCCGGTGTCGGTATTCTTGTTGTCGGTTTGGCTTCTGTGATTATCGGCGAAGCTTTCTTTGGCCACAGAAGTCTGATGATCGGTTTTATTTCAGCCATTGTGGGTTCCATTGTGTACCGCTATATTATTGCCCTGGCAACAAAATCCGATATGTTCCCGGCGTACATGCTGAAATTGATTTCGGCAATTATTGTAACCATTGCGTTGGCTGTTCCGGCTATCAAGGCCAAAATGGCGAATGATAAGCTGAAGCGACATGGGATGAGAGAAAGTGATGGAGGAAGATAGATATGCTGGAAGTGATCAATGCATCAAAGACCTTTGCAAAAGGCACACCAAATGAACATAAGGCACTGGATCATCTGAATCTGTCCCTGAAAGAGGGAGAATTTGTGACGATTCTCGGTTCCAATGGTGCCGGTAAATCAACATTATTTAATGCTATTTGCGGTAATTTTCTTCTGGATGAAGGCAGTGTGATTCTGGATGGGAAGAATATTTCCTATTTGCCGGAACATCAGCGGTCGGCTTCCATCGGACGTCTGTTTCAGGATCCGATGAAAGGAACCGCACCGAATCTGACCATTGAAGAGAATCTGGCACTGGCTTATTCCAAGAACACGAAAGGTCTTTTCAGATTTGCTATTACAAAGAAAGACCGTGAGATGTTTTGTGAAGCACTGAAGCGTTTTGATATGGGACTGGAAGACCGTATGGCTACGAAGATCGGACTTTTATCCGGTGGACAGAGACAGGTAGTTACATTGTTGATGAGTACCATTGTGACACCGAAGCTGCTGCTTCTGGATGAACATACGGCGGCTCTGGATCCGGCCACAGCTGAGAAGGTGATGGCCATAACGAATGATATTGTCCATGAGCGCAATCTGACGACTCTGATGATCACCCACAATATGGGGCAGGCACTGACAACAGGCAGCCGAACCATTATGCTGGATTCCGGTGCGATTATCTTTGACATTAAAGAAGAAGAGCGGAAGCATATGACAGTTTCTGATCTGCTGGATATGTATTCAGAGAAGAAAAAAGAAGAATTTGATAATGACAGAATATTGCTGAATTAAAGATGAGGAGGGGAGAAATTCCCTTCCTTTTTTAAATTCATTTCACAGGTGTATTGACATTAAAAATCAATCGCTGTATAATGTTGAATGTAAAACAGTTTGACATGCAACAGTTTCGACGGAAACAAAATGCATACAGAACAAAGACATTCAGAAAGGAGCTATGTCATGTGCAGAAAGGACCTGCCATGCAGGGAAGAGTTAGGTCTGTTGATTCTTCGTACAGCGACGATGATTCGCAGAAAGGCCGATAGTAATGTCTATATGAGTAAGGTTCATAAGATTACAGGATCCAATGGCTGGATTCTCGGATACCTGGCAGACCATGAGAATGAAGAGATTTATCAGAAGGATATAGAAGAAAAATTTTGTGTGACCAGGTCAACGGTTTCCAAAGTGTTAAAGGGCATGGAGAGCAAAGGACTGCTTAGGAGGGAAAGTGTCTCCAGTGATGCCAGATTGAAGCGGCTTGTTCTGACTGAGGAAGGACGAGAGATCAATGCCAATGCAGCGGTGGAGAGAATAGAGCTTGAAAACAGGATCAGGGACGGGCTGTCGGATGAAGAGTTTCATACCCTGATGCATTTATTGAAGAGAGTTGCAGATAACATGTTAGAAGAATAAGCCGTCCTTATTTGACAGATGCGGCTAGCTAGATAGAGATAGGAGGATTATTTGTATGATTAAAACGCTGGCCGGAAGTATCCGGCAATACAAGAAACAGACGATCATGTCTCCTGTGACAGTGGCGTTGGAAGTCTTTTTTGAGATTATGATTCCACTGATCATGGCAAAACTGATCGATGAAGGTATCGATCAGGGAGATATGGGCGTTATATGGAAGTATGGATTGATTTTGCTTGCTGTGGCGATGATTTCATTGTTCTGCGGTGCCATTTCAGGAAAGTTTGCGGCACAGGCTTCATCTGGTTTTGCAAAGAACCTGCGTCAGGATATCTATTATAAGGTACAGGAGTTTTCCTTTGCCAATATCGATAAGTTTTCGACTGCCAGTCTTGTTACACGTATGACGACAGATATTACCAATATTCAAATGGCCTTCCAGATGATTATCCGAATTGCAGTCAGAAGCCCGATCATGCTTGTCTGTGCACTGTTTGCGGCTTTCAAAATTGATGCGCATTTGTCATTAATTTATGTGATCACTGTGCCGATTCTCGGTATTGGCCTTTATGCGATTATCATGAAAGTGCATCCGATTTTTGAGAGGGTGTTTAAGACGTATGACCATCTGAATGCGATTGTTCAGGAGAATCTGTATGGTATTCGCGTCGTGAAATCCTTTACCCGTGAAGATCATGAGGTCGGAAAGTTTGATCAGGTTTCCGATAATATTTACAGGAATTTTGTAAAGGCGGAGCAGATTCTGGCCTTTAATATGCCGTTGATGCAGTTGGCTGTTTATACATGTATGTTGCTGATTTGCTGGTTGGGTGCCAGAGCGATTGTGGCCTGCGGCGGTGATGAAGCACTTGGACTTTCTACCGGTGAGTTTATGAGTCTTTTCACTTATACGATGCAGATTCTGATGAGTCTGATGATGCTGTCGATGGTATTTGTCATGATCATCATGGCAAGAGCATCTGCTGAGCGTATCTGTGAGGTCCTTTCAGAAGAGAGTACACTTAAGAATCCTGAGCATCCGGTTTATGAAGTGAAAAACGGGGATATTCAGTTTGACAATGTCGTTTTTTCTTATAATAAGAAGGCAGATAAGCCGGTATTAAATCATGTGAATTTAAATATCCGCTCCGGTCAGACGATTGGTGTGATCGGTGGCACGGGATCATCAAAATCAAGTCTTGTTCAGCTGATTCCGCGACTGTACGATGTCATAGAGGGCCGCGTCCTTGTCGGCGATGTCGATGTCCGGGATTATGATATTGAAAGTCTTCGTAATGAAGTAGCGATGGTTCTTCAGAAAAATGTTCTTTTTTCAGGAACGATCAAGGAAAATCTTCGCTGGGGTGACAAAAATGCCACAGATGAGGATATTCAGCGTGTCTGCCGTCTGGCCTGTGCAGATGAATTTGTGCAGACTTTTCCGGATGGCTATGATACGTATATTGAACAGGGTGGTACGAATGTATCCGGTGGTCAGAAACAGCGACTTTGTATAGCAAGAGCACTTTTGAAGAAGCCGAAGATCCTGATTCTTGATGACTCTACAAGTGCGGTGGATACGAAAACGGATGCAGCGATCCGCAAAGCGTTTGCAGAGGAGATTCCGGATACGACAAAGATTATTATTGCACAGCGTGTCGCTTCTATTGAGGATGCAGATCAGATTATTGTTCTGGATGAGGGCGAGATCAAAGCGATCGGTCGTCATGAAGAATTGATGCAGTCCTCTGATATTTATCGCGAAGTATATGAATCACAGAAGAAAGGAGGAGATGACAATGAATAAGAAACCGTCAAGACCACAGGTGAACCCGAATACATTAAAGCGGCTTCTGGGCTATCTGAGTGTTTATAAAACGCGTGTCTTTTTAGTTATTATCTGCATTTTGCTCAGTGCGATCGCCAATGTCATGTCTTCCCTGTTTATTCAGAGATTGATCGACGATTACATTTCCCCGCTTCTTCTTGAAGCCAATCCTGTATTTGATGCACTGTTTCGTGCAATCGTACAGATGGCATGCATTTATGTGATCGGTATTCTGGCCAGTCTGATCTATAACAGAACAATGGCCATCATTTCCCAGGGTATTTTAAAGAAGATCCGAGATGATATGTTTGCACATATGCAGACACTGCCGATTAAATATTTTGATACGCATACACATGGCGATGTCATGAGTCATTATACCAATGATACAGATGCCCTGCGTCAGATGCTTTCTCAGAGCTTGCCGCAGCTGTTGTCTTCCTGTGTCACAATTGTTGCCGTGTTTGTCTCAATGCTGTATCTGAGTGTATGGATGACATTGTTTATCGTTGTTTTTCTTTTCCTCATATTAAAAGTTGTGAAATCCATTGCCGGAAAGAGCAGTGTCTACTTTATTAAACAGCAGCAGAATATCGGTGACGTGAATGGCTATATTGAAGAAATGATCAATGGCCAGAAGGTTGTCAAGGTATTTTGCCATGAAGAAGAAGCCAAGGCCGTTTTTGATAAGAAAAATCAGGAGCTTTGTGACAGTATGACAACGGCCAATACTTATGCCAATATCCTGATGCCGATCATGGGCAATATGGGCAATATTCTTTATGTGTTGCTGGCAATAGTCGGTGGAAGTCTTGCGATTGCCGGTGTGACGAATATCAGTCTGACAGGTGCCGGTGTGATGACACTTGGTACAATTGCGTCCTTCCTGACGATGTCAAAAAGCTTTATCAATCCGATTGCACAGGTTTCACAGCAGTTGAATGCGGTGATCATGGCCTTGGCCGGTGCAACACGTATTTTTGAATTACTGGATGAAGAACCGGAAGAAGATCATGGTTATGTGACGCTTGTCAATGCGAAGCGTGAAAATGGTGAGCTTGTAGAATGCAAAGAACGAACAGGTCTCTGGGCATGGAAGTATCCACACAGCGACGGTACGCTGACGTATGAGGAATTAAAAGGCGATGTCGTCATGGAACATGTGGATTTTGGTTATGAAGAAAATAAGCTGGTGCTTCATGATATTAACCTCTATGCAGAACCGGGGCAGAAGGTCGCTTTTGTCGGTGCAACAGGTGCCGGTAAGACAACAATCACGAACCTGATCAACCGTTTCTATGATATTGCGGACGGCAAAATCCGCTACGACGGCATCAACATTACCAAGATTAAGAAAGACGATCTGCGCCGTTCCATGGGTGTCGTTCTTCAGGATGTCAACCTCTTTACTGGTACGGTCATGGACAATATCCGATATGGCAAGCTGGATGCCACAGATGAAGAATGTATTGCTGCAGCAAAGCTGGCCAACGCAGACGGCTTTATCCGAATGCTGCCGGATGGCTATCAGACAGTTCTTGAGGGTGATGGAAGTGGACTTTCTCAGGGACAGCGTCAGCTGATCTCTATTGCGAGAGCAGCCGTTGCTGATCCTCCGGTTATGATTCTGGATGAGGCAACATCCTCCATCGATACGAGAACAGAAGCCATCGTTCAGAAGGGTATGGATGCCCTGATGCACGGCCGTACAGTTTTCGTTATTGCCCATCGACTGTCAACAGTCAAGAACTCCGATGTTATCATGGTACTTGAGCATGGACGGATCATCGAGCGAGGCAACCATGAAAAACTGATTGCTGAGAAGGGCAAGTATTATCAGTTGTATACGGGAGCGTTTGAATTAGAATAAAAAAATTTTCGTACAGATAAAATGTAAAATATTTATTGGTTTTAGAATGGATAGTAGCTTTGTGTGATATTTGGCTGACTATCCGTTCTTTTTATGCTATGATTATGGTGTGTTGATTTTTGGGAGGTTTATATGGATAGAATAACGAAAATCATTCAGGAAACCCACCATCGTTTTCTGAATTTGTTTTGTATGGATGTGCGACACCGTAATGGCGAAGCATCGGAGTATTATGTGGCTTCCCGTGCCAAATCGGTGACGAATTTAAAGGCCGTGACACATAGAAACGAACCGGATGGGGTCAGTATTTACAGTGTGTATGGTGAACAAAAAGACCAGGTGGTGCTGGTGAAACAGTATCGTTATCCACTGGGAGATTATGTATATGAATTCCCGGCGGGACTTGTGGAGCCCGGGGAGGCGATGACGGATGCGGCCGTGAGAGAATTTCATGAGGAAACAGGACTTCATTTGCAGGTGATTCCGGCGGATGATATGTATACTAAGCCGAGATTTACAACAGTCGGTATGACGGATGAAGCCTGCGGAATGGTCTATGGCTATGCTTCCGGCGTGCCGGATAACCGGTTTGAGGAAAGCTCAGAGGACATTCAGGTTGTGCTGGCAGATAAAAAAGAGGTGCGCCGTATTTTAAAAGAAGAGAATGTCGCTATGATGTGTGCGTATATGCTGCTGCATTTCCTGAAGTCAGAGGGAGATCCGCTGGGATTTGTAGAAATGCAAGAAAAAAGATGAATCAATAGGACGGAATAGTTGTTGATAAAAATATTGATAAAAGGGGATACTAGAAATGAGTCAGTTTTATTATTTAAATGATGAGATATTGGGTTCCTGTCATCTGGCGGTGGGTGAGAGGAATACTGTATTATTTGATCCGGGTATGGCCTGGTATGGGGAGAAAACGGTTGAAAAGATTAAAGAGATTATCGGGGACAGACCGATTGATGCAGTTTTTCTGACCCATTCCCATTATGACCATGCAGGAGCTCTGCCGGTGATCAAGAAGTATTGGCCGGATGCCATGGTATTTGGTGCAGCCTATGCTGGGCGCGTCTTTTCAAAGTTGTCGGCTAAGCGGCTGATTCGTGAACTTTCAGCCAGTGCTGCACAGTTAAACGGCACGGCACTGCCAGATGACTATTCGACACGTGCGATACAGTTGGATCAGATGCTGATCGGCGGCGAAACGATTAATGTGGGAGATGTCTGTGTGCAGTCAATTAAGACCGTTGGACATACAAAGGATTGTCTGTCGTATCTGATCGATGGCCATGATCTTCTGGCTTCCGAAACCATCGGCAGCATCAATACGGAGGATGATTATATGCCGCAGTTCCTTGTCAGCTGTGAAGAAGCGATGAAGAGTATTGACAGTTGCAGAAACAGCGGGGCAAAGAAGTTATGGCTGACCCATCACGGAGAAGTGGGTGAGGCAACACCGGAATTGTGGCAGTGGTTTGAAGATGGTCTGACTGCTGCGAAGCGCAGGATTCTGGAGATTATCAGAGATAATGAGACACCGGAAGAGCAGTTAAAAGCCATGGAAGCGGTGTTCTGGAGACCGGAGAAGAAGGGCGGATGGCCGCAGAAAGCCTTTGATCTGAATGCGGAATCTATGCTGAAAACCATCAAGAGTGAGAATTTCCTGAGCCACTCGAAGTTTACGAAATAAGGCAAATAGCTATTTGCAAGGCTGGATGAAGGAATATGAAGGATTTACAGTTAGAAATCCAAAATAAAATATATTAAAAGGAGTCTGTAGAACATGGAGTTAAAAAGTGCATTAGAGCAGCTTGGCCTGCTTCAGAAGAAGTTATATGCTTATCAGACAGCATCATCGTCTTTGTATCTGGATAGTGTGACAGTGGCACCGAAGGATACTTCAGAGGGCAGAGGTGTGGCCCTTGGTATTTTGGCAGGAGAGAGCCAGAAGTTGATGACAGCACCGGAAACAGGAGAATTACTGGCGTTTTTGGCGGATCAGAAGGAGAATCTGTCTTTTGTGGAGCAGAGACAGGTGGAAGAATTGAAGAGAAGTTATGACCGTCTGTCCAGAATTCCGGCGGATGAATATATGGATTATGCTATGCTGACGAATGAAGCCAGTGATGTGTGGCACAGGGCAAAGGAGAGCAGTGATTTTACACTTTTTGCTCCGGTATTGGAGAAACTGGTTGCCTATAACCGAAAGTTTGCGGGTTATTATGACAGCAGCAAAAAGCCGTATGATGCACTGTTGGATGAATATGAACGCGGTGCGGATATGGCTTTTCTGGATACATTTTTTGAGACAGTCCGGGAGCGTCTGGTACCACTTATTCATGCTATCGGTGAGAAACCACAGATTGATGATAGTTTTCTGCATCTGCATTATCCGGTAGATATTCAGAGAAAGTTTTCTGACTATCTGATGGAAGTGATGGAACTGGACAGAGGTCACTGTACCATCGGCGAGACAGAGCACCCTTTTACGCTGGAATTTAATAATAAAGATGTGCGTATCACAACCAATTACAAAGAGGATAATGTGGTGGATTCCATGTATTCTGTGATTCATGAGGGCGGTCATGCCAAATATGAGTTAGGTATCCGTGATGACCTGCAATATACCTGTCTGACCGGCGGTGTATCTATGGGGGTTCATGAGAGTCAGTCCAGATTCTATGAGAATATTATCGGACGGTCACTGCCTTTTGTGAAAGCGATATTCCCGAAAATGCAGGAATTTTTCCCAGAACAGTTAAAGCATGTAACAGCAGAGCAGATGTACCGTGCGGTGAATAAAGTACAGCCATCATTGATTCGAACAGAGGCTGATGAGCTTACCTATTCTTTGCATGTGATGGTGCGTTACGAGATTGAGAAGCAGCTTATTGACGGCAGTCTTGAAGTGAAGGATATTCCAGAGGTTTGGAATCGTCTTTATAAAGAATATCTTGGTGTGGATGTGCCGGATGACAGGAGAGGATGTCTGCAGGATTCCCATTGGTCCGGCGGTTCTTTCGGGTATTTTCCATCCTATGCCCTCGGCAGTGCCTATGGCGCGCAGATGCTTTGCAATATGGAAAAGGATTTCCCTGTATGGGATGAAGTACGTGCAGGTAAACTGACAGGGGTATCTGCATGGCTGAAAGAGAAGGTCCATCAGTATGGAAGCCTGCTGACTCCGGGTGAAATCGTGAAGAATGCCTGCGGTGATTTTGATCCGACAGTTTATACGGATTATCTGACAGAAAAATATAACAAACTTTATGATTTATAATGGTTTTCATTGTAGTCTGCTATTGGAAGTGATACAATAAAAGGGATGTTTTGTTAGAAAAAGGTAGGTATAAGTATGAGTGATTACAAAATGAATACAAAATGTGTTCAGTCAGGCTACAGACCTGGCAATGGTGAACCGAGACAGATCCCGATTGTACAGTCCACCACTTTCAAGTACGATACAAGTGAAGACATGGGTAAGTTATTTGATTTGGAGGCATCCGGTTATTTTTACACAAGGCTTCAGAATCCGACCAATGATTATGTTGCAGCCAAGATTGCAGACATGGAAGGCGGTACAGCAGCAATGCTGACATCTTCAGGACAGGCAGCCAACTTCTTTGCCCTGTTCAATATCTGTCAGGCGGGTGATCATATCGTATCATCTTCATCCATTTACGGCGGTACATTCAATCTGATTTCCGTGACAATGGCGAAGATGGGCATTGAGGCAACATTTGTTTCTCCGGATTGCACAGAAGAAGAGCTGAATGCGGCATTCAAAGAGAATACAAAGGCTGTTTTCGGCGAAACCATTGCCAACCCGGCACTGACTGTTCTTGATATTGAGAAGTTTGCGAAGGCAGCCCATGCCCATCATGTGCCGCTGATCGTGGACAATACATTTCCGACACCGGTCAACTGCCGTCCGATTGAATGGGGCGCAGATATTGTAACACATTCCACGACGAAGTACATGGACGGCCATGGTGCAGCTGTGGGCGGTGCTATTGTTGACAGCGGTAATTTTGACTGGATGGCCAATGCTGAGAAGTTCCCGGGACTTTGTACACCGGATGATTCTTATCATGGCATCACCTATGCTGAGAAGTTCGGCAAAGAGGGCGCTTTTATCACAAAGTGTACAGCACAGCTCATGAGAGATCTTGGATGCATCCAGTCTCCGCAGCATGCATTTATCCTGAATCTCGGTTTGGAATCCCTGCATGTGCGTATGCCGCGTCATGTGGAGAATGGTCAGGCTGTGGCCGAATTTCTTGAGAAGCAGCCGCAGGTGGCTTATGTGAATTATCCGGGTCTTGAGAGTGATAAATACCACGAACGTGCTATGAAGTATATGCCAAAGGGCGGCTGTGGTGTTGTTTCCTTTGAGTTAAAGGGCGGCCGTAAAGCAGCAGAGACATTTATGAAGCATCTGAAACTGGCAGCTATTGAGACACATGTGGCTGATGCCAGAACATGCTGTCTGAATCCTGCAACATCCACGCATCGTCAGATGAGTGATGAGCAGTTAGCGGCAGCAGGTGTACCGGCAGGCCTTGTGCGTATTTCATGCGGTCTTGAGGATAAAGAAGACCTCATCGCAGATCTTGCGCAGGCACTGGCTCAGATTGAAGAATAAGAGTAGTTAGAGAGAAAGAGGCAGGAGCTGCCCTGATGAATAACCATATTACGATTCAGAGGCAGCTCTTATGCTGTTTATTTAGGGAAAATAGAAGTATGAATAGAGAAAATTTTCAGTCCCGATTGGGATTTATTCTGGTAAGCGCGGGCTGTGCCATCGGTATTGGCAATGTGTGGCGCTTCCCATATGTGGCAGGACAAAACGGCGGTGGTGTTTTCGTCTTGTTTTACCTGATATTCCTGCTTTGCATGGGTGTGCCGGTTTTGACGATGGAATTGGCAGTAGGACGTGCAGGTAAGAAGAGTGCAGTCCAGGCCTATAAAGCACTGGAGAAAGATGGCCAGAAATGGCATATTCACGGTTGGTTTTGTATGATCGGCTGCGTGCTGTTGATGATGTATTATACAACCGTTTCAGGATGGATGCTGAGTTACTTTGTCAAATTCATAACCGGCAGTTTCAAAAGCGGAATGGATGCCGATGCTGTAGGCGGTGCCTTTTCAAACCTGTTGGCAAATCCTGTTGAAATGGCAGTATTCATGGCGATTACAGTCGTTGCAGGATTTATTGTTTGCAGTTTTGGTCTGCAGAATGGTCTTGAGAGAATTTCCAAGATCATGATGTCAGCCCTCCTTGTACTGATCATCGTGCTGGCAGTACACAGCCTGGTGCTTCCGGGTTCCGGCGAAGGTTTGCGTTTTTATCTTTTGCCGGATTTTAAGCGTGCAGCGGATGTAGGAATCGGCAAAGTGATCACAGAAGCCATGAATCAGGCTTTCTTCACCCTGAGTCTTGGTATCGGTGCCATGGAGATTTTCGGCAGTTATATGCCAAACGGCAGAACCCTCACCGGAGAATCTGTGAGAATTTGCGGACTTGATACCTTTGTTGCATTGATGTCAGGTCTGATTATTTTCCCGGCATGTTTCTCATTTGGGATTCAACCGGATGCAGGTCCGTCACTGATCTTTGTGACATTGCCGAATGTCTTTGTGAATATGGCGGGCGGCCGTCTGTGGGGAACATTATTTTTCCTGTTTATGACCTTTGCCAGCTTTTCGACGGTCATTGCTGTATTTGAGAACCTGATCGCAGGATGCATTGACAACTTTGGTTGGAGCCGAAAAAAGGCCGTTCTTTTTAATGGAATTCTTATTCTGATCGCCAGTCTGCCTTGTGTATTCGGCTATAATATCTGGAGCGACCTGCATTTGATCGGGGGAAGAGATGTTTTGGATACAGAGGATTTTCTTGTCAGCAATATTTTGCTGCCGGGTGGTTCACTGGTCTACTTATTGTTCTGTGTGAGCAGACGCGGATGGGGATTTGACAACTATCTTGAAGAAGTGAATCGGGGAAAAGGCATGAAAATGTCGGGCAAATTGAAGTGGTATTTTATGACATTGCTGCCGATCCTGATCCTGATTATCTTAATTCAGGGACTGATATAGAAATTCTGTGTCGGTGCATCTGCCAGATGAGAGATGTGCCATTGCTGATGCAGCATTTATAAAAAGAAAAGTGCCTCTCGGGACACTGTAAATTTTGAAAATGTTTGGTGGCTGTGAAATTCAGCAGCTACGATATTTTCAGAAAATGCAGTTTTCCCGGGAGGCATTTGTATGTAATGGTTGTATTTTCACCGCAGTATTCACCATCCGCATGAACGGTCAGGGGACTGGAAAGATGCAGCGTGCATTCTTTAAATGGAATGCAGTCAAAGACGCTGATATATTTCTGCTTGCCTGCAACGAGAAATGGCAGCAGGAAAAATGTCAGCCATTTGGGTACATCGTGGGCCATGGCAAGGCACAGCATCCCATCATCAGGGACAGCATCCGGTGCCATAGGTACACCGCCGCCTTCGACCCGCAGATTCATACCGGCGGAAAAGATCATATGGCTGACATGCATTGCTTCACCATGATTAAAAATAATGTCGGCATCGCAGGTGGTCATGGAGAACAAAGACTCAATTGTCAGCAGAAGATAGGTCAGCTTCCCGAGATGCAGTTGGTTCAGAAACTTCTTAAGCCTGGAATGCAGCGCCTTCTTGCAGACAATAGCATCCAGGCCGGCACCGGAGCTGATGGCAAAATATTTCGGTGTATCCAATGCTTCGCAGGAGACTTCACCCAGGTCAATGGCAGTGCCTTCTGAGGCTGATTCAATCAAATCCAGCATTTGTTCCAGATTGGACAGCGTGTCTTTGGAAATACCCATGCCTCTGGCAAAATCATTGCCGGAACCAATAGGAAGAATACCCAGTACAATGCGTGAAAAATCGGTGATTCCGTTAATCACTTCGTTTAAAGTGCCGTCACCGCCCACGGTGATCAGATAAATCCTGTCCTCGGGAAGAGAAGAAATCTTCCGTGCCAGATCGGTGGCATGACCGGCGTATCTGGTCTGAAAAGCCTTGTATTTTATGCTTCGATTTTCTAATATTTCTTTCATTTCCATCCAGATGGCACGGCTTTTGCCGGTTCTGGCTGTAATATTCACGATAAAATAAATCATTATATCCCTCGAATCCATTCATTGATGAACTTATATGAAATTGCATGTAAAGTTCCATATGGATTTATTGTATCAAATTCTGGGGCACCTGAACAGTCGTATTCTGTGGGTTTTTGTTGACTTAAGACACCAACGGAAGGATAAAGCTGCTCCAGATCCAGCTGAAAGGCATGATCAGGAGCATAGCAGGAATCATATCCGCTGTTGGAAAGTTTGTTACTTTGTTCATACGGAAACCAGCAGCCAGCATGAAGAATCCGCCCACAGCTTTGAAATCATTGATCATCGCAGGGGTTGTCAGAGGGTAGATGACACCGGCCAGAAGAAATAATGTCATAAACAGGATAAACTGCGGAATTGCGATCAATGAAACAACACTGCCAAGGGTACAGGAGAAGATAATGGCTGTGAATAGATCAAGGATAGATTTTGCAATCATAATGCTGTGATCACCGGTCATGCCAGAGACAATAGAGCCATAGATGCCTGTACCGCTGGCAACAAAAATGACGATGATGGTAATCAGTGTTTCCGTAAATTCCTTTCTATCAAGAGCAGAAGGACTGCTTTTGACAATTTTGGAAGACGCTTTTTCCATCATCAGGGCGCCTGCACGGATTTTATCCCCTAAATGAATGGTCAGACCGATGCCGGTTCCGAGGATAAGTGCAAATATAACCGCAGGCATATTTTCCATAAGGACAATTGAGCTGATACCCATTCCCATGGAGCAAAGTCCGAAAATCATATTCAGGTTGGTGATGATACGTTCGCTGATAAAATTTCGGGCGAAAAGGCCGATAAAGCCACCCACGAAGATGCATAATGCGTTGATGATGATACCTATGGGCATTGATAAAAACCTTCTTTCTAAAAAAATACTGGTATAGTTTAGCACATTTTCTGGAAAACAGTAAAGGAAAATGTCTGGATTCCTACAATTTTGTAAGTTGTCTTTTGCTTGAGGCGCGGTATTGATATTTAATATAAAGAGGTCGGGAAACCGGCCTTTTTTGTATACTCAGATGGTATAAGGAGACAGGCTTTCAATTTCGTGAAATAGAAAGCATTTTTGAGGTACCTAAGAAAGTAATTTCACAGAATGATGTTGATCAGATTAAAGAAATCCGAATAACATTTTTTTAGGCAGTTCATTCTCAGTAATAGGGAAATAGCGATCGGTAATTCACAAGGTTTAGAATGAATTTTGCAACAGATGTATGTTATAATCTAACTATCAAAAAGAAACGGCGTAGTTTTTGACACTACCGTCAGCACAAGAGAGGAAATTGAAATGAAAGATGTTTTAAAAGGCGTAACTGTAAAAATTGTATCGTTAATAATTATTATCGCACTGGTGGTAGGCGGAGGATATCTGGCTTACAAGCATTTTGTGGGAAATATATTTGGTGGGGCCGGACATGAAACGGTTAGTAGTGTTGAGGTAGTGAAAGAAAAACTTGAAGCCACGGCAGAATTGAATACCGGAAGTTATTTGTGTACGGATGTGATTACAAAAGCAGATTCCAGAACATTTAAAGATTGGAAGATTCCGTTCACAGAGAAAAGTTTTATCGTGCAATATGATGGCATTGTCAAAGCCGGAATCAAAGATTTGACGAAGGCTGATGTATCACAGGATGAAGATATGATTATCATTAAATTGCCTGATGTAGAGATTACAGGGATAGAAATTGATAATGATTCATTTGAAAAACTGGATGAATCAAATAATATTTTTAATCCAATTACTGTTGAGGATCTGAATGATGCACAAAAAGATTTAAAAGATAAAATGGAAAAGCAGGCAATTGAAAAAGGTGTTTTGGATATTGCCAGAGAAAATGCAGAAACAGTGATTTCGGGAATGTTTTCTGATTATGATGTGCAAATTGAATGGCAGTAAAGATGGAATAATTTTGTAGTCAAGTATGAGATGGAACCTCTATATCTATAAAAGGTATGGAGGTTTTTTATTTATGCGAGCAACGAGCAAAAGTCCGTGCTTGCACAAGACCTTGGCGACTGCCACGATTTTTAACACCCGCCAAAGAGCGATGAATAAGAGGCGGCTTGTCAATCCTTCAAAAACATACTACAATAAAGTGGACGTGAAATGAAAAGTGATGGATGAGGAGGATGACAAAGTGAAATTAATTTCCTGGAATGTGAATGGCCTTCGTGCAGTTGTGGGTAAAGGCTTTGTAGATATTTTTAATGCGTTGGATGCGGATGTTTTCTGTCTTCAGGAGACGAAGCTGCAGGCAGGACAGATTGAGCTTGATCTGCCGGGATATGAGCAGTATTGGAATTATGCGGAAAGAAAAGGGTATTCCGGAACAGCAGTATTTACCCGTATCAAGCCTTTAAATGTGACTTATGGTATGGGCATCGAGGCGCATGATACAGAAGGACGTATGATTACATTAGAATATGAGACATTTTATCTTATCAATGTGTATACACCGAATTCTAAGGATGAGCTAGCCAGACTTCCATATCGAATGGAATGGGAAGATGATGTGAGAGCGTATCTCAAAAAACTTGAGCAGACAAAACCGGTTGTTCTTTGTGGTGATCTGAATGTGGCACATGAAGAAATCGATCTTAAGAACCCAAAGACCAACCGCAAGAATGCCGGATTTTCAGATGAGGAGCGTGCCAAGATGACGGAACTGCTTTCTGCGGGATTTATTGACACCTTCCGATATTTTCATCCGGATAAAACCGGTGAATATTCCTGGTGGTCGTATCGTTTTAATGCACGTAAGAATAATGCCGGATGGCGCATTGACTATTTTATTGTCTCAGAGGCATTAAAAGATCGTCTGGTATCGGCATCCATTCACCAGGAGATATTCGGTTCGGATCATTGTCCGGTTGAGTTGGAGTTGAAGGAATAGATTTTAACAAAAGTTAGCAAGAATTCTCCTTCCTCTACAGGTGGGAGATGAATTGC
>OLQY01001259.1_pt1 | contig 22607 bp, 20 predicted proteins | sample 1672851 | NCBI WGS metagenome assembly OLQY01 (sample SAMEA3136730, study PRJEB25190) | human gut metagenome | reverse complement strand
TTTTAGACGTTCGGAAGGATGTCGCGGCTGACAGCCAGCATAAAACCGCTTTTTAAGATCATGGGCGCTGGATAACAAAAAGTTGTCCAGTGCTATTTTTTTATACTATAGTTATGATTGGGAAAATGTAGATGGGAAAACAACAGGATAGAGAGAACATTGTACAGGAGATTAAAGCGGCTGCTGATCTGTATAGGAAGCACTTAGTAGGTAAAAGATTTTTATATGTATTTGAAGATAGATATATTGAAGTGCTTTATAAAGCTGCTAATTTTAGGCATTTAACAGGTGTGGCTACTAATCTTTCGGCAAAAAAGTTTTATAGTTATGCAGCAAAAAAGATGCTTCAGGCTTCGCAGATATTTTTTACACCGCAGCACCCGTTTTCATTGTGTAAGCGTAAGATTAAGCATATCGGACAGATTGCAACGTTGGCTGGTTCAGAAGGATTTATGCTGGAGGAAATTGTTACAGACACGAGAACTTACAAGTTTGGCACAACAGATCTTAATTTTACTCTGTGTTTAAATAAAGAATATGGTGATAATGGTCAGCAAAAGGGAGATTGTTTTGTAGTAGAATCGCTGCGAGATGAAGATTGTTTCTCTAAAAGTAGAACAGCATATACAGTCACTCATATTTTTTCAACACCAAATGATGCGAAAAAATATATAAATTTGCTGTTTTTAGATGAAAATGCAACGATAGATGATCTTCCAGATGAAATTAAAAACATGCTGGATCAAACCTTATTACATAAATAGAATGGAGATCACAGGTCTTGGAGTATAGAAAAATACTGCAGGACCTTTTTAGAAAAAATTATAAAAGACAGGCATGTTTTTGAAACAAATTTTAACAGAAGTTTTGATGGAAAAGAAGTCAGGATTATTATTTTGCAACCTGTCAATATGTAAGGGATAAATTGGGCGGGACAGAGTTGAACACGTAACCTGTTCCTGTTCGCAAAAGATGAAATGTTACAGAAAGATGAGGTGATAATATGATTGTACCAAGAAAAGTAAAATTTGAGGCGAAGAAAAGGGAAAATGAAAATATTGAATTTCGTACATTTTTAAAATGCAATGCAGATGAAAAAGAATTGGACGAGCAGTTCAAAAAACTTCATGAAGAGTTGTTTGCAAATTACGACTGCAGCAGATGTAGGAACTGCTGTAAGATGTACTGTGGCAGTATTCCAGAAGAAGATTTGGAGAAAGATGCAGAATATTTGGGAATTACGAAAGAAGAGCTTATAAATTCTTATTTGATAAAAAAAGAAAGTGAAAATACATATGTAACCAAGCATCATCCGTGTGATTTTCTGGAAGAAGACGGAAACTGTAAGCTGGGAGAATATAAACCTGAGAATTGCAGGAAATATCCATATACGAATCAGCCAGGACGGTTACAAAGTTTGTACAGTGTATTGGAAGCGGTAGAAGTATGTCCGATAGCATTTGAAATATATGAGAGATTAAAAAAAGAATATGGATTTGGTTATAGAGAATAAATTATGGATAGATAGGGAGCAGAAATGTTATTAAGAGAATATTTGACAGAATATACAAAAGAAGAACTATTAGATCAGGCAAGAAGTTTGAAATCAGAAAGTGTTCAGGACTCCGAAAAGCTGATTTAATAGATAGAATTGTTGATAATTTTTGTACAGAGGAAATGCTTAGAAGCAGATTAGCATGCCTTACAAAAGAACAGATGGACTTATTTCGGAAAGCTTGTATTTCCCCTACAGCTGTTTCTGTAAATGAAGTGGTAGATGCGATGCAGCTTTACAGATACTGGATCGGATATTTTGAAGAGCCTACTGACAGATTTTGCGTATTTGAAGATGTTGCTGTTGCCTTTTCCAAAATAGATGATGAGGTATTTCGACGGAAGCAATGCAGAAAAGGCTGGATGGTAAAGTGCATACATTTTTTTATACAATATTATGGAATAGCACCGATCGAAGTTATCTATGAAATGTATAGGCAGAAAGTGAAGTGCTCTATAGATGAAATGATAGAAATGCTTTGGGAAATGCCAGTTGATATTGTAGAATCATGTCTTTTTACAATGGACAGACTTGGGATGAAAGGATGCCCAAAAGAGAATCCGTTATACTCAGAAAAAGGAATATTTGTGCATTTACAACTGTTTGAGGATGAAGAATTTGATTATTTACTTCGACAACAAATGGATAAAGATTTTTATATCCCCTCGGCACAGCAGATAGATGAGATATGTAGAATCGGATATGAGGCGAGTTCATCTGCATATAAAAAACTGGAATCTTTTTTCATTAAGAAATTAAGGCTTCCTTATGAGCAGGCAGTGACATGGTGTCTGCAAGTATGGGCAAATAGTTATGAAGGCGAATCACCATCAAAGATTATCAATAAAATGACGGAAGCCAATATTGAATTTGAAGAGAAGATGATAAATGAATTGCTGGAGTTACTTGTGGCGGCACATAACAATACCCGAATGAAAGAGAACAGAGGGTACAAACCAAGTGAAATGGCGAGAAAAATGCCTGTCGATAAAATGCCAACAATTGTTCCGGCAAGTTCTAAAGCAGTAGCAATTTTAAAGGATGCCACACCACAGTTGCAGGCTATGGGGGTGCCGGTTGACTTAAATGGAAATACAGATGTTATCCACACAACAATGTTTCCGAGAGGGCTGAACGAGGAAGCAATAAGAGTAGAAAAGAAAATATATCCAAATGATCCGTGTCCATGTGGCTCAGGAAAGAAATATAAAAAATGTTGTGGAAAGAATAATTGATGCTAAGAAAGGCTTTGGACCAGTTACGAGAGTGGAATGTTTCGTATCCTACTATCTATAAGGCAGAAAATGAGTGGTATTGGGTGCTGTTTTGTGCGTTTTTACACTGTTTCTGTGAACTGTACGGAAAGAATAACACTAGATGGAATGATAAAAATAGATGGACGGGTGATCCGATTCGTACATAGAGATGATTATTTTTGTATTCGTCTGAGGGGCTTGAGAAGAAAATAGGAGATTTTTAAGGTGCAGTTGCAATTTAGTATCATGAAAATTGAGTTGAGAGTGTGTTTATAATTATGCATGGGAATGGAAAACACTATGAAAAATGGAAGAAAACGAAAAAGAAAAAAAGAGATATCTAGTCATGGGAGCAGGATAAATTGTATCAAAGTGATTTTGATAGAGTTCTGTTTGAATAAAAATTTATTTGAATAAAGGAGCAACATAATGATAAAATTTAGACAAACGTCTACTGCTTTTGCTAATAGAAAAACTGCGCCACAGCCTATAGCAGATCATCGCGCAGCGATTTTGTTCATTTTGAATTTTTCAAAAACCGTTTTTCAGCTCTGGTAAATTTCGGAACTTATTTTAGCGCAATAAAAGGAGGAAATAATCTGTGAGTGTACTTACGAGAACGGAACTTGAAAAATTATCGGTCATGTATGAGGGAGATAAAAATAGAGATGCTACGAGTAAAATTCGGGGTTTTTTATTTCAGGACTATGTTGCGATTATGAGCCTTCTTAAAAACCAAGTAAAGTATATCTGTTTAGAATACTTAGAGGATGTAGATGTGTTTTTCGAGGATGACACATTTGAGATTATTCAGGTAAAGTATTATCCAAAAACAAGTCCGAAAATGAAGGAAATTTCAACAGATCTTTACTATCAGTATCTTCGTCTTCAGATGCTTCAGAGCACATTGATAGCAGTTCCTAGACTTTATATTCATACAAATTCTGAGATTAAGGAACTGACGCTTGATAAGATGAAAAAAAATATAGAACTTGAAAATACGCTTCCAGAGTCAGTGATTTATCCAAATGCTGAGGATTCGGTTATCTGGCTGAAAACGAATATTTATTCAATAAATATAAAAGAGGAACAGAAAAAGAGACTTTTTAAAAAGATGGCATCAGAGTCATCGCTGAAAGAGTTTGTTGCTAATTTTGATGTTATTCCCCAACAGGATATCAAACAATACAAAAAGGACTTGATGGAAGCGTTAAGTAAAGCTTATCCAAGTTTTGATAAGGAGGGGAGAGATGAAGAACACCGGCAGTTAATCCTGCTTGGCCTTGCAATTTCATATTTGCAACAGCGTTATGTATTAGATGATCCAGATTTCTCACAGTTACGAGTAGATAAAAAGAGTTTTGATTTGTATATGAAAACTTCTACCATGACGAAGACGGAACAGACTATCGCAAATTATCTGGTTGGCGTTGCGTGTGAGGAATATGGAGAGATTATCAATAATAATGATCTTTCAGGACTACAAACTCATATGTTGAATGTGCTATATAAGAATACAGTACACTGGATAAAGGAAATTGGTAAGACGGTGGATGGTCAATATCAATTATTGAATACATTCAGCATAGGCGATGTTAATGAGGTTTCTGGTTACAGAAAAGCGACAGTAGATGCCCGATTGATTTATATGGCGGAGTGTAAATCAGCCTTTCAGTCTTTTTTAGATTATCTGTGGAAGATTATACTAAACATTTGTCAGGAAAAGATAAATGATGAGACAGAGATTTCTGACCAGTTGAGATGGCTTGATCCTGTTGAGTATATGGATTTTGAATAATCCGGCTTCCGTGTCCATGCTGTCCGGACTCAGGAAACCGCAAATCCGTTTTTAAGGAAACCGCCATTCCGGTGGTGGAAACCTTTATCATAAATTCTTAGAATGTAACTATGCACCCCGTGGTGCAAATATATTCTAGGAGGTCTTGACTATGACCAAATATCGAGAGATTCTTAGGCTCAAAAGCTTGAATCTCAGTCAACAAAACATTGCCGACAGTTGCAATGTCTCAAAAAAGACAGTCAATCGTGTGTTAAAGCGTGCTGCTGAATTAGGTATATCCTGGCCGCTTGAGGAAAACGACACCGATGCTGTTCTTGCAGAAAAGTTCTTCCCTTCTGCAAAACAAGTCACATCCCACAAGCGTATGCCTGACTACGACTACATCCGTAAGGAGCTGCTCCGTAACGGCGTAAGCAAAAAGCTCCTTTGGACGGAATACATGGAGGATTGCCGTGCCAATGGCGATGAACCACTCATGTATTCACAATTCTGCTACCACATCCAACAGGATGAGCAGAAACATCGTGCTACCATGCATATCAACCGTAAACCCAGTGAACAGGTTGAAGTTGATTGGGCAGGTGATCCTGCAACAATCATTGATCCGGATACCGGCGAAATCATCAAGGCATATATATTTGTTGGTGTAATGACTTACAGCCAGTATGCATACGTGGAAGCATTTCTGGACATGAAGCAGAAATCATGGATTAATGCACATGTCCATATGTACGAGTACTTTGGCGGTGTTGCCAAGATTCTTGTACCGGATAACTGCAAAACGGCAGTTGTTCACAATGGAGGATGGAAAGACCAGCAGATCAATGAAACCTATCAGGAACTAGCTGAACACTATGGCACAGCTATTATTCCGTCTCGTGTCAGAGCTCCCAAGGATAAGCCGAATGCTGAGGGAACAGTAGGAAATATCTCTACTTGGATTACAGCAGCACTTCGGAATGAACAGTTCTTCTCTCTTGCAGAATTAAATCGCGCAATCAGAGACAAGCTCGAACTGTTCAACCAAAGGCTCTTTCAGAAGAAAGAGGGCAGTCGGCGAAGCTTATTTCTTGAGGAAGAAAAACCATTACTGGCACCATTACCTGCTACCCGTTTTGAACTGAGTGACTGGAAAACAGCCACCGTCCAATTTAATTATCACATATCTGTGGACGGAATGCTATACTCAGTTCCTTATGAATACATCAAAAAGAAAGTTGATGTAAAGGTAACAGATACCACTATTGAAATTTTCTACAACCATAACCGCATTGCTTCCCACCGTCGTCTGAAAGGACGCCCTGGGCAGTACAGCACGGTCACGGAACATATGCCGGAAGACCACCAGAAATATCTGGAATGGAACGGCGACCGGTTCCGCAAATGGGCTGAGCGGATTGGCATAAATACGTACACTGTGGTCAATGCAATACTGACCTCCAAACGTGTGGAACAACAGACCTACCGAAGTTGTATGGGACTTCTGAAGCTTGCTGAGAAATACTCAGATACATTACTTGAAGCAGCCTGTAAAAAGGCTTTATCCTATACATCCTCACCCAGTTACAAGAGTATTAAAAACATCCTTGTAACTGGTTCTGTAAAACTGGAATCAGAAGCTACTGAATCCAAGACCACACATAAAGCACACGGCATCACAAGAGGTGCCGATTACTATCGGAGGTAAACACATATGACAAATCAGAGTACAATAGATAAATTAATTGAAATGCGCCTGACAGCTATGGCAGATGCATTCCGTAACCAGCTGGATGATCCAAAATGCAGGGAGATTCCATTTGAGGATCAATTCGGTATGCTGGTGGATATCGAATACAGCAGTCGGAAAAATAATCGTCTCAAAAGGCTGATTAAGAATGCTGGATTCGACCAGCCGGAAGCAAATATCATGGATATTAACTACACTTCCGGACGCAAGCTGAACAAGGAACTGATTCGTAGACTTGCAACTTGCGAATATATATCTGCACACCGGAATCTTTTTATTACCGGTGCTACAGGCTGTGGTAAAACTTACATGGCCTGTGCCTTTGGCATGGAGGCTTGTAAGCAGTATTTCAATACCAAGTATGTCCGCCTTCCTGATCTGCTTATTGACTTGGAGATTGCACGGACAGATGGCAACTACAAAAAAGTAATGGCTAAGTATGCCAATCCTGTTGTCCTGATTTTGGATGAATGGCTTCTATTGAAACCAACGGATTCAGAACAAAGGGATATCTTCGAACTGCTCCACCGGAGACGCAAGAAATCTTCGACGATTTTCTGCTCCCAGTATGAATTTGAGGAATGGTATGATCAGCTCGGCGGTGATGACAGTCCTCTGGCAGATGCAATCATTGACCGCATTGCCCATGACAGTTATCGTATCAACATCACAAGCATTGATGCCGAACATGACATCTCAATGCGTGAGGTCTATGGTTTAGACAAAACATTGCGCGAGTAAACTCGCATAAGCGGTTTCCGCAAGCCCGGACAGACGGTTTCCCGTCTGCCGGATTTGCGGTGTTGCCGCACAGGAATATTCACTAAAAATAAAAAAGTTATCAAAGAGCAGAAAAAATATCAAAATCTTCAAGAGCGCTATGAGGAGATGAATGATTATCTTCTTGAGCTCATAGAAGATCACCGGTGCGCAGAAGAAGATTTGAGATATCTGAATGATTTCATCCGTTATAAAAAACTGGATGAGGAGTTCCACTATTTCAGAGAACATGCACGTAAGGATGAAAACTCGGAACTTCCGTTTCCGTACCTCGTGTTATAACAATTAAATATGCTCTGCAATGGCTTATGGCTGGCAGAATAGCTGCCAGCTGAGGTCTTGCAATTACCTACAAAATGTAGGTGCAACAACCTACAAAAAGTTTTTGCAATTTTATGCAAAAAAGGCTTGCAAAAAACAATTACCTACTTACGGTTTTCCGTCTATCGGAATTTGCGGTTATCGCACAGGAATATTCAACAATAACGTAAGATTATTCTCTTCTGCCTTTACAATTACACAATAATTTCTATTTTTCCTCTTAGAAAATTTTCCATTATCTGAACAATTTCTCTAGAAACATTTAATGGGATTTCGATGCATTTTCTTTTATCTTCAATTGATTTTATAAAAGCAACTAACTCATATCTAATTCCTTCACCATCTAATTGATAAAAATAACGGCGATTCATACTTTGATTTTCATATCGAATTTCAAAATAGTCAGTTTTCCACCAAGGAGCTGGCACATAAATATATCCCTCTGTGCCTGAAATAATCAGATCACCTTCTGATTTTACACCATTACCTATTTTAATGGATGCTACAGCAGATGTATAAAGAAAATCCATTTTGACAAACATATCGTGTTTACATTGGTTATCAATATATCGAACTGCTATTCTGACATCCCTGTAGTCAGTTCCAAGAATTTGAAAAATTGGTAATAATGCAGTCGGTCCCCATTCATATATATTATCCCAACTATAATTAAACATATTTAAATTTTCCTGTTTTGAAGGTATCAGGCTTGTGCACGTAGCATCTACCGATATAACATTACCAATTTTCCCACATTTTAAAAGTAAAAGTAGTCTATTATAAGCCGTTGCATAAGCTGTTTTAATTGCATCCATCAAAATTACATTTTGTGACTCTGCAAGTAAATATAACTCATCCCATTCTTCTACTTTCAAAGAGAGCGGTGCTTCACACAGAACATGTTTCCCTTTCATAATTGCTTCTTTAATTTGCCAATAATGTTTAGTAGGCTGTGAACGAATATACACTGCATCTACTTTTTCTAGTAACTGGGTATAATTATTTGTTAAATCTACTGATTTTTTTAACTCATTAGATAATAAATTAACATTTTGAGTACAGACCCCGATAACATTCAACCCATTAATAATATCACACTCTTTATAAAATTTATTTAAAAAGCTTGATTCACCGACTAATCCCAGAGATAAATTTCTTTTGGATTGCCTGATTTTTGAACTTGATATTCCCACTGTTCTTGGTAAATATACAACCTTACAGTATTCTTTTAAATAATCAAAATATCCTTCCCAATCAGATCCTACTGTAAAAATATCAACTCCGTATTTTTTTATATCATCAATTTTCTGGCCTTCATATTCTTCAATAATTACCTCATCTGCAATTCCTGTTGCCTTAACCGCAGATATACGTTCCATAAGAGATTGTCTATTATTAATTTTACCCCTTGTTTTGTCATAATCATCACTGGTAACTCCAACTATTAAATAATCTCCTAATTCCTTTGCGCGTTCAAGCAACTTTATATGCCCATAATGCAAGACATCATATGTGCCATATGTAATTACTTTAATCATAATAGATTTAGCTCCTTGTTAAATGATTCCTCTTTTTTGTAAATCTTTTAGCGCCTCAATAAGTTTATCATGATCTTCTTTTGTTAAAAATCCAATATGACCTACACGAAATATTTTGTCTCTTAATGAGCCTCCATTAGGACATACCCAAATATCATACTCATCCTTTAATATAGTAAATATATCATATGCTGAAGCTGATATAGGATGAAGCGCTGTAACCGCATTTGACATTGATTCAGATACAAACTCAAATGGTAATGCTTTAATCGCATTTCGAAAATATGTTGCTAATTTTTCTGTTTTATGAATTTCTTTTGCGACACCACCATTTTTTTCTATTTCAAGAAAGCGTGCATGAATCTGCCTTAAAATACCTACTGCTGGTGTAAAGGGTGTCTGACCGCGTTCCATATTTTTTAAGGCAAGCTTCAGATCAAGATACATACATCTAGTTTCAGAGTTTTTAACTCTCTTAATCGCAGATGGAGATAATATCATAATTGAAATTCCAGGAGGACAAGCAAGAGCTTTTTGTGAACAAGTTAACATGACATCAACCCCTAATTCTTTCATATTAAACTCATCAGCTAAAAAAGAACTAATGGAATCCACTAGTAAAAATAATCGATTTTTTTTACAAAACTGACTAATTATATCCATATCATATCTAACACCAGTTGAAGTTTCATGCATATTAACAACAAATGCAGTATAATCTTGTTCATCATAAGCTTTAAGGATTTCATCGGTTATTTGTTTACCTGTTGGTAATAATATTTCACTATACGGAATTTCATAAAATTTTAATAAGTCTACAAATCGCTGTCCAAAACTTCCACCATTAACGACTATTACTTTATCATTTTTATTTAATGTATTACTTATAGCCGCTTCCATAGAAGCGGTTCCAGATCCCGTTAAAAAAACAACTTTTGAGTCACAAGGGGCAGCAGAAAATTTCAATAATAGCTGTTCATTTTCGAGCATAAGTGTGGAAAATTCATTTGTTCTAAAATATGGTATCTGCTCATAACCTATCATACGTATCGTGTTACTTAACTGTACTGGTCCAACTGTAAAATTAATCATTTTTTCGCACTCCCATAAAAGAAAAAATATTTTTAACTAAATTTACTACAAATTTAAATTGTTCAGTATGAATAAATAGTATACTAATGGATAAAGACACAAGTATTACACATAATAATACGCCTAGGAAGAATCCACCTATACCCGTTAAACGAAGCATACATACTATATGCTTGCATATATTGCATAATATAAATGTAAATACTGAGTATATGGATAAAAAACTAAAATATTTGCTAGCGGAACATTTAAACCCATATTTAAATAAAATAAAGGGTTCTATCCATAAACTGGTTACGGATACACTAACAATAGTTCCACATAAAATACCGACTAATCCAATTTTTATACCTAAAAATATTGAAATAATTAAATTGAGTATCGCCTCAACTAAAGCTTTATATCTATCATACCAGAATAATCCATAGGCATCTCTATATGTAAGTACAGTTCTTCTGATTTGGTACAAATAAAAGTTAATTACAATACATATTAAAATATTTGTATTTAAAATCATATCAGAACCAAACCATTCCTGAATTAATAAATTTACAGTTGCATATAACGATGTAGACATTATGCAAACTATCCAAAAATTAACAAAAAAAATCTTATATAAAATATTCTCAGATTTCTCACTACTTTCTGTAACTCCTAGATTTCCGATACTAGCAGTTAATGCCATAAAAAACTGCCCCATAATAATATTTAATGCATTTGTAATCAAAAGATAATTTGAATAAATACCAACTGTAACAATACCTATTATTTTTGAAATAAGAATATTATCTGTAGAATTAATGACGGAACTTCCAATTTTATGATAGAGTAGTGCCACTGTATTCTTTTTTATTTCTTCAATATCTTTTTTTGGAAGTTTCACCTCTACTTTTTCTTTCAGATAAGGATACATTTTATCTGCTTTTTTAGATATACATATATTTTCTGTAATCGTACTAATAAAGTTTATTAAAAGATATAGTATATAACTATTGGTTGTAATTAATACACCTATTTGAATGATATTCATTCCTATATAAAATGCATAACGATAAATAGTTGCAATATAACGCTTTTGGTCCGAAATAATTAAAGCTCTTTTAAAAGAATAAAAGTAGGAAATTGATGTATTTAATAAAAATAAAAAGAATATTAAGTGTATTTGAGAAATACTACGCATATCAGAGTCTTCCCCAAAAAAATATAAAAATGGCATTAATAACATTCCTATTATTAAAATAAAAATACCTATTGCATAATATATTTTTTTATAAAGATCCATAAGTGCTTTAATTTTTGAAACGTTATTTTCTGCTAAAGGCTTATACAAACTATAGTTTATAGCTGTTCCAACACCTAGTTCCGCTAATGATAGGAGACCTACAATATTTGTAAAAAGGCCATTTATTCCTAAATAAATCTCTCCTAATTTTGCAACAAAAACAATCCGAGTAATAAAGCCAACAATTATTCCTATTCCTTGTCCTGATACGGCTGCAACTATATTTATAATTGAGTTCTTTGTTCTACTTTGCTCATGCATATTTTATTTTCCCCATCCATGAATCATATTATATTGTACATCTGATATAGGAATATCTCCACTAAACACGGTGTTATAACTGTAATACTCATTTTCTCCTAAAAAAATACTACTAAAAATCATATAAATAAACATTAACAAATACAAATAAGTTTTAATTTTTTTCCGTTTGTTTATATCCATACCTTCAAACATTGTTGGTAAAATAAGGATTATGAATTGATAAAAATAAATTGCTACTCTGTTAATTATCCACATTTTAATGGATATAGTATTAATTCCCAAACCAACAATTAAAAATATAATTTCGTTGTATCTTCTTTCACTTACCAATTTAATATTTTCTTTATATTTAATGATAAAGTACACCAATATCATATATGTAATAAGCATCCCAATAACTGCAACGATTAGTCTAAATTGCCCACTTCTTCTCCAATTAATATATACATCATATCCAGATGCTGATGGAACCAATTTTATTATCAATGATAATATCTGGTTCAATATCAAACTTGCACATCCACCACCTAAAATTGACAACCAATATTTACTAAAGCTTGGTTGAAGTTTTTTTATAAAACACATGATAAAAATAATAAATATTGCCGAATAATGGAAAGCAAATGCAAGTATAGATAATATAACAAATTTAATATATTTTTTTTGATTATAATTGAGATAGGCAGTCATAACAAACATCATAGCAATATATTGCTTTAGAATATTATTGGAACATGCATAATATCCTAAAAACATATAACACAATAATGCACATGATGTATCCTCTATTTCTTTACGTAGCATGTAAAATAAGTATCCGTATGAAAAAACAGCTATAACTACAAAAATTGCGTATTCGTAATCAGTAAATGTTTTAACTATCCATGACAATGCATAATATCCACTCTGGGACTGCTTTAATATTTCTTCGAGAGATGTATATTTTTCTTTTACTTGATTAAAATAAGTGTAATAATTATAAAAATCTGATCCTGTATTAAGCCTTATAGCAGAAACAGTTGTAATAATTATATAAATTAATATGTCTGAAAAATATATCCTGATCCAGCTCTTATTGTCAAATGAAAGTTTTATATTTCCCTTTTTGTAATTTATACGGTTGTATAAGCACACTACAGCCAAACTAAACATTCCATAAAGAATTCCCCATGAAAACATATGCAAATATCTGGATCCCATTATTAATTACCCCTATATATTTCTGACATTCTAGCACAATATGTTTCTAAATCATATCCAGCATCTTTAATTACTTGTTTTTGTAAAGATCTATCTTTTTCAAGGGTACATTCACATATGATTTTTGCCCACTTTTTTTCATCCTGATTATTACAAATTGGAAGATAAAGTGCTTTTCCAGATACATTTGTTTCTTTTGGAATAGTATCAGATAATAGTACCTTGCACCCTGAAGCTAATGCTTCAACTGCTACAATTCCAAATCCCTCAAAGAGAGAGGGCAAAACAAATATGTCAGTAGCACATAAAAATGCATCCATATCCTTTCGTTCGCCCAAGAAAAGCACATTTTTATTTAAATTCAGTTCATTGACATATTCTTTAATTTCTCTCATTAACTCGCCTTTACCTGCTAATAGTAATTTTGCATCAGGCTTATTTTTAACAACATCTTTCATAATACGAAGCAAAAATTTATGATTTTTCTGTGGCTGAAATCTCCCAATATTTCCAATAACTAATTCATCTTGTAAGCAAATCTCATTACGAAATCTCCTTCTTTTTTCCTGGCTGAATGCAAACTTCTCTGTATCAATTCCATTTGGGATGATTTCTACTTTATTGTTTGCAACAAGAGATTTTGAGAAAATCCAAGCAGCAGCACCTGTGGAGCAGGCTAAGTAATGTGTTCCATAATTTTCTAATTTTTTTTTCATAATTTCTTTTGCAATTGCTTTAATTTCATTATGACACGGAATAAAATTATGTGAATGCAAAATAATGGACTTTATGCCTGCAATTTTTGCTGCTTTGGCAGCAAGCAAATGAAATGATAGACCACCGCTATTAATGTGCACAATGTCTGGTTTTTCCTTAGAAAAGTATAGTAATAATTCTTTATAAAGCAATTTTTGTTTTTTTAATGAATCTGGGTAAATAGGTATTTCAGTTATATTTCCACCCTTTTTTATAATATCATCCTTAAACATATCATACGTTGATTTACCACATGTTAAAAAAGTAATATCATATATTTCAGAATCTAAATAATTAAAAATGTTTAATAAAAAGGATTCAATCCCGCCATACAATCCATTACAAGAATTAATTAATATCAATCTTTTTTTCATTTTACTACCCTTCATTTAATCAATCCATGCCTCAAAACTATGTTTCCCTTTTCTTTCTTTAGTTGGAGGAAGCTGCATATAATCACCATAATATTTTGTAAGATGATCTATATAATTCTTAGCTGCATAACATTTAAAACCTTCAAACTCCAATTCTACGTTATGTTCAAAAACCCTCTTTTTTACTATTTCTTTATCTGCGGCTGTGTCTGTATTCGGAGCAATAAACTCACAATCCTCATAGTTATATTTTTTTGCAGCCTTTAATATTTTATCTCGATACTTTTTTGTATGTTCATATTTAAAAAAGGGTTGAAGTATAGGACCTATTTTTTTGGCGATTTTTGTATTCACATGTGTAAAGTCTGCTCTGCAGAGCGCATATAAAGAACGAAGTAAATATATTTTTTTAAAAAATAATGTTCTCATAAGTTTATTTTTCGGAACACCATCATATACAAAGATACTCAATCCTATTTTTAGTTCTTCTTTTTCTCGATATTGTCCTGATAACATTCTAGATTTACCATAAACAATTTGAGGTATATATCCATTAAAATTATTATCTGTCTCTGCGGCCAGCAAATAACAGTCTTCTGAAATCATTTTTCCTTTTTTATGTAAATCAACCAACTTTTCATAATCAGGTCTGGACATACTTACATCAATATCATCATCCCAAGGAATAAAACCTTTATGCCTAACCGCCCCAATTAAAGTACCTCCAATAGCATTTACTTTTAGATCATGTGCTTGACAAAATATAAGAAATGTCTTATAAATATTTGTCTCTATTATCTGTAGTTCCCTCAATTCTGTAATTTTATGCATTTAAGTCCTCATTTCTTTTTGTAAAAAATTCTTGCCACAAATGATCTTGCAAACTCTTCTCATCAAATTCCCCCCACTTTTGTGACCAAGTGGTTCGATCTGATACCAATTTTTCAAAATCTCCTATTCTTCTTGCGGGATTTCCAGCATATACGCCGCCTGACTGCAAATCTTTTGTCACGATACTACCAGCAGCTACAATCACATTAGAACCAATCCGAACATTAGGCATAATTATACTTTTTGCTCCAATGAATACATTATCCATTACTTCAATACAGCCATAAAATTTCACATATCCGTTTTTCCTTTTTTCTCCTAAATTATTAAATACTCTATACATAACATCATGGTTGCAAAATACAACGTCTGCAGCAATACTCACATTGTTGTGAAAAATAATATATTTAGGATCTGCAGGGATCTTTCTTGGACAAAAATAAAAGTTTTCACCAACTGACTGAAATATCTTCTTTTTGACAAGCCATTTAGTGCGCATTGCTCCCCATGGCAACAATGATACAAACATTCTAAAAAACTGATAATATAAATCTTTAAACATTAATTTATCCTCACAATCTATAAGTGCTATTTACATCAGATAATAATTGATTTATCGATGTTACTGTGCTATCAGACAATAGGATGCCTTCTTTTTGATTTATACTATAAGAATTCAATTTTCGTTCTCCTGGAAACAAAATGGAATTGTCTCTTTTTTTCTTTGAACGTTGAATCCTCTCAATATATTGGTCTATCATTTCGTAGAAATCCACCGATAATACTAACGCAGGATTGATAGCAATAAAAACTTGCCCTACGTTCATAGAACTATTATCTTCTGAATAAAAACGTCCCACTTTATTTTGATATGCTGCACCTGATAACAGACCTGCAATAATATCTATCGTCATGGCCAAACCATATCCTTTTGCTCCAGCCATTGGCATTATCAAGCCCTTGATTGCTTCAATTGGATCAGAAGTCGGATTTCCCTTGCTGTCTAACGCCCAATTCTCCGGAATTTTTTCGCCTTTTTTTCTAGCTTCGTTAATTTTAGACTTTGCAACTATACTTGTAGACATATCAAAGAGTATTGGTCCTTTTTTTTCACCCGGTATTCCTACTGCAAATGGATTGGTTCCAAACATTTTTTCACATCCGCCCCATGGAGCCATTGCCGATGGGCTGTTACAAAAAGTTATACCTATAAGACCTTTATCTGTCGCCATTTTTGTATAATAAAATGCTGCACCATAGGTATTACAATTCTTACAAAAAACTGAATAAATCCCTGCTTTTTGAGCTCGACTTATTGCTTGTTTCATACAAAAAGTTGCAGAATACATTCCTATTGTGTTATTGGCATCTATCGTCATAAATGCTGGAAATTCTTTATCAATTATCGGTTCAATTCCAAGTTGATATCCGCCTCGCTTTATACGATTCACATGAGAAGAAAACACAGTAAATCCATGTGTATAAACGCCATATAAGTCAGACGCTAGCATAACATCTACTAATGCTGACATCTCATCTTTATTTATATTTGTACTAGCCAATATTATTGAAGTTGCTTTTTTCACTCTGTCTATACTATATCTTTTCATTTCCATCATGCTATATTCCAATCATTACATCATCATTTTTATCTTTTATAGAAACTATCCTTCATTATTTACTTATTTTTTAATGGTGATCTCTGTATTTTCATTGTTTGCATTTGTTAGGACTTTAATAAAAGTTTTAAAGAAAATTTTTAAATCTAGGAAAAAAGAAAGATTATTCGCATACCAGATTCCCATTTTTATTCTATCTTCCCATTGAACTTGTTTTCTTCCATTTATCTGTGCCCATCCTGTTACACCTGGTCGCACAGAAAACATTTGCAGTTGCTCTTTTGTATATTTTTCCAGAGGCCATGGATGATATGTAAGTGGAGGACGAAAGCCTATCAAAGACATATCTCCTTTGATAATGTTAATAAATTGTGGAAGTTCATCGATACTGGTTGCTCTAATAATTTTACCAACACGAGTTACCCGTGGATCACCTTTAAAAGAATATTGACCAGATCCTGTTTTTTCTGCGTTCATATACATCGAACGAAACTTATATATTGTAAATTCTTTTCCATTTTTCCCTAGTCTTTTTTGACGAAACAATATATCACCCTTTGAATCCAGTTTGATAGCAATTGCCGTAATGAATAAAATAGGTGAAGTTATGATTATACCTAATATCGACACTGTCACATCGATATATCTTTTTATGTAATTCCGATAAAGTTTATTTTTCATTGTATTCCCTCATTTTGTCTACTGTTTTGCAATAATCAGATTAACAATTTCTCTAACTTCTCTTTTATTGTTGGCAAAAAAATCTCTATGTGTGGCAACAATATTTTCAAAAGAGCGTATTTCTTCAATACCTTCTAAAAAAATGTTTTCATAAATTTCCACACTTTCCATTTCTTTAATATTACAAAAACTTCTGGATAAAATTACTCTAGTTGATTCAAGGCGATAATGTTCTGTAATAATTTTTTCTGCTGGAAGCGAACCTTTTCCAATAGAAGCGATTCCCCCAAATCCATACGGAATTTTTGCTTTTTTAAATTTATAACATAAATTTTCTACTGTACCATCGGTAAGAAGTTCAAACATAAATTTTTTCTTATAACCAAGACTTAAATCATTCAGTCCTATGAACAGTTCATCTATACCTTGTATTTGTAGAATATCATCAATCACATTTACGGATTCTGGTGTCTCAACTAAAAGCATGGTTTTTGCTCTTCCATCTACATACTTAATAAATTTGTTAACTTCTTCTACCGTTTTAAAATATGGAAGCATTATTATATCTGCCCCATTTTTAATTGTTTTATCGATTTCTTCCTCTGAAGCAATGTATTCTTGAGTTGACTCGTGAATAGGATTTATTCTTACAAGAAGCTCTGCTTTTTCCAATGATTGTGAAATTTTTTTAATATCTTCTAATGTGTGATGATTTTGTACTGTGTTCATACCACCTTGCCGATTAGATTTTCCGATATATTCCATATCAATAAAGATTCTATCAACACCAGCCCTTTCTGCCATTTTGGCTATGTCTACTCTATTGGTAATGTACATTAATTTTAATGGCATAAAATAACATCTCCCCAATTTATATTTAATACTGTGATTAAGTTTCTGGAATTTCACAAAATTAACGAAAGAAACAAAAATATTTTCTGAATTGATTGTGATCATATTTCCCGAATTTAGTTTCCGTTTTTCCATCAGATTCCCGAAGGGCAGTCTCTACTGTCCTTCGGAAAGGATCTGATTTCTTTTTTGCTGTCTCAGCTCCTGTGCTTCCGCTGATTGATCCAGCAGCCGTTCATAAACTTCGCCTTTTTCCTCGCTGCCGTTTTTCCCTGCCGGATGATACGTTGTCACGATCTCGGCCACTTTTTCTCTAATATGCTCATCATTGGTATACGCAGCCTCCATCAACGACTGCATCTGCTCCAGAAATACTTCTGTTTCAAAAGGAATCGGACATCCCACATGAATCAGACTGTTCGGTGTCTTCTTCAGCCCTTCCTCCGCCATGAGCTTCTCTTCATAGAGCTTCTCACCAGGTCGGAGTCCAGTATATTCCACCTGGATGTCAACATCTGGCTTCAAGCCCGACAATTTGATTAAATTTCTTGCCAGTGTATCGATCTTAACCGGACTGCCCATGTCCAGGACGAAGATTTCTCCCCCCTTTGCATAGGTGCCCGCCTGCAGCACCAGACTGACTGCCTCCGGAATCGTCATAAAATACCGGATGATATCCGGGTGTGTAACCGTCACCGGACCACCCGCTGCGATCTGTTTCTTAAACAGAGGAATCACGGAGCCGTTGCTTCCAAGTACGTTTCCAAAACGTACGGCAACAAATTCTGTATGGATATCTCCGGAGAGGATCTGTTTTTTGACCATTGCGCCATCTTCATCGTCTGCATGAGCATAGAGAATCGGAAGCTTTTCGGGTGTCTTCTCCTTGACCATGCGGTCAAAGGACTGGACAATCATCTCACAGAGCCGTTTGCTTGCCCCCATGATATTGGTCGGATTTACTGCTTTGTCCGTACTGATCAGAACGAATCTCTGACAGCCGTTCATCATTGCCGCATAAGCAGTCTTGTAAGTACCGATGACATTGTTTTTGATCGATTCACATGGACTGTCTTCCATGAGCGGCACATGCTTGTGCGCTGCCGCATGGTAGACCACGTCCGGCCGGTAGGATTCAAATACTGTATTGATTCTTCGGGAATCCCGAACCGAACCGATCAATACAACCAGATCAAGCTCCGGATAGTTTTTCTTTAATTCCTGCTGGATATCGTAAACATTGTTCTCATAGATATCCAGAATGATTAGCTGTTTTGGATGGTGGGAAGCGATCTGCCTGCAGAGTCCGGAACCGATGCTTCCACCGCCGCCTGTTACCAGGACTTTCTTGCCCTGGATAAAGCTGTAGATCTCTTCCATATTGACGCGGATCGGATCTCGGCCCAGGAGATCCTCTACTGCAACGTCTTTTAATGCACTTACCCGAACTTCACCCGTCAGGAACTGGTAGATTCCCGGTAAGTTTTTCAGTTCACAGCCTGTTTCTTTACAGATATTAAGAATATCCCGCTTTTCCTGTGCAGATGCACTTGGAACCGCCAGAACGATCTTTTCAATCTTAAAACGCTCCACTGCCGAGAGGATATCATCCCGTCCTCCAATGACCGGGACCCCCTCCACATATCTGCCCCATTTATTGGGATTGTCATCGATAATACAGCAGACAATATCTTTCAGTTCTTTGGCAGTCTTAATATCCCGCAGGATCATCTGTCCCGCCTTGCCTGCGCCAATTAAAAGCACTCGTTTCGCCTTGGCGATCTCCTCGCTCTTTCGCTGCCGGCTTCTCTCAAGCAGCACAAATCGGTAAGAAAAACGCACGCCAAGGGTGAGGGCAAATTGGATCATAATTCCAAATACATAATAAGAAAGCGGCATTCGTCCAAACAGTACCGTAATTCCGATACAATGGAACACAAACGTAATCCCTGTCGCCACAATCGTCCTCAGCAGCTCACTGTAGCTTGCAAATCTCCAGATACTGTTGTAAAGCCGCATCCTCCAGAACACAAAAATCGAAAATACAACATAAATCAGAAGAAACTTATAATATGCTGACAAATACTCACTCGGTATCATCGTATAACGACAATCAAACCGAAACCATAATGCCAGAAAAAAAGCAAGTGTCACAGCAATAGTGTCATAGACCACCAACCCTATTGATACAACTTGCCAATGCTCCACTTTATTTTTCATATAGTACACCTTACTATCCTTCATCTTCTCAAAAGTCCTCTTCAAAATCTACTACTTGTCTTATCCTACTACAAATTGCGGCATATTTCAACAAAATAACCTATTTATGTAATATTTTCCGTAAAATACGTTGCTGTTTACAGCAGTAATTAGTATAACAACTATTTATTTCACCCTCCCCCCAGCCCGTCTGAAAACTTGATTCTCTACCATAAAAATACCCCTTTTCTTCCAATGTGCCATTGAAAACTGAATAAAACACACATTGCGAAGAAAAGGAGCTTATACTCCTGCTATTATCTCCATCATCTTTTCAAATCCAAGGAGATTTTTAGCTCTTTCTATATTATAGCCCAGACATAAGAGCGCGAACTCTCCAGTCACCTTACGCAATCCTCTTAACAGAAAGTAGGTGGCTCCCATCGCTCTTTTTATTGTTCCAAATGGATGCTCTGACAAGCACATCCTCATAGCCATTTTTTCTCGGTTGGGTTTTAGAGAGAATCTTACTATTTTCACTTTTTCATAATGCCCTTCTGCACTATGTTTTGAAGCATTACATTCTTTTCCTTCTGCCTTAAGCCATTCCTTACAAGGCTTCTCCAGATTATCTTTTGTAAAATCAATCTCTTTCCATTCACCTTTTCCCTTATAGCACTTGTTTCTGTTTTTACAATGCTTACATGCATTTTTATTGGCATAACGGATGTTTCCATTTTTCTTAATACACTTTTGCCGCAGGATTTCACCTGCCGGACAATACACCAGATTTCTTTCCGGATCCCTGACAAAATAGCCCTACTTTGCCCGTTCCATCATCCCTTCCGGTGTCCCGTAAATGGATTTTACATTTTCTGATTTTTCTTCTTCATCTCTCACTTTCCGACGGACTTCCTCGACTCTGATATCTGAAATAACATCTGCATATGCTTCTGGAATCAGACCAGCATGAAGACTTTTTCTCAGTTCATCTGGTTTTATACTGTGAATATCTGCCTCAGCTTCTTCATAAGAGATATTCAATTCATATCCATCTTTTCCATCTTCCATTATGACATGAGGGATAATACCATTCTCAAGACATTGGAGCATATCTTCCGCATTTTCATAACCTTTGTCTGCCACCGTTTCCAGAATCTTATCCGGTTCTTCTTCTCGCATTCTGCTCATGGTCGGACTAAGCAGACCGTGATCAGTCACCTGATTCGTCATTTCAAAATCCCTGATCAGATGGGTTGCGGAATCTACTGCCGTCTGTGGATTATACGCAACTGCGAAACCATTCTTATTCTTCATAAGTCTGGCATCTGCATCTGTCAATGATAATTGTGACACACCTGTATCCTCCATCAGCTTTTGATATGCTTCATATCTGGCAAGACTCTCCTGCGGTTCTTTCAGTTTGGCTTCAAGAGTTTCTTTTGTTAAATTTTCAGGTACTTCTTCCAGCTCTTCCTGTTCATCCATTTCTTTTAGTATCCGTAAATACTCATCCGTGTGCGCATTCAGCCATTTGATCCTGTCGTCCAGTTTATTTTTCGTAAAGTTGTTATCTTTAGAATTATTTGCCAGAAATTTGCTTCCATTAATAGAAGTAAATCCCCATTCAACAGCTCCTGAGATTCTCCTGTTGAACTCTTGAAATATTTTTTTCAAACTGCCAATGTTATCTTTTCTGAAATCAGAAATTGTACGAAAATCAGGTTCCACTCCGCCCATCATCCATTTCACTTCAAGATTTACTTTACAGCTCTCAGATAGTTTTCACGAGGAACGGATTCCCTTACGGCTTCCGTAAATATATAGCTTATACCTTCCTTTTGGATCATATGAGGGACGACCTTCCACCGCTGCTTCTTTTACTCCATATTTAGTAAGATCAAGACTGTTTACGAAAGCATCCATCAATCTTGCGATACTCTTTGGATCTACAAAGGAATCCCACGAGCACATCATCATTTGAGTACGGTCAAAAGTGGAAACATACGGCATAATCATTCACCTCAGATATCACTTTTCTTGTTTCCATTATACGCTTTTTCTAATAGAAAGTCTTGTTTTCTGTGTGCTTCATTCAGTTTTCAATGTACAACTGTATCTATATGAAACATCCCCTTAGGGGGTGATTCAATCTTATGTTTGCGGATGACTGCCTAACTTAGTTTTCGGACAGTCTGCCCACCTGCTTTCATTTTCCAGTCTTTTCGTCGAAAAAAGGCAGCTATCTTTCGATAACTGCCTTTCTAAACTATTTTCATCCTAAAGATTAAAATCTTTTTCTGTCAGAATAATTCTGTCTGCATCATCTGTATTCTTTCCAAGAACTCGCTTTACAAGCTTCTTGGCAGATACCTTCTGCGAATGTGCCATCGCCTCGTCCATAATGTCTTTTACTTCCGCAACTGTCACTGCGTGATCTTCTCTCTGCATCGCATCGATCCGGCTGTACAGCGCCA
>OLQY01001254.1_pt1 | contig 22674 bp, 45 predicted proteins | sample 1672851 | NCBI WGS metagenome assembly OLQY01 (sample SAMEA3136730, study PRJEB25190) | human gut metagenome | reverse complement strand
ACCATTCTCAACTGAACCTTGCGACATAGTAGCTTTGTTGATGTAGTAGCAAGCTAACTCTATCGCTTCGTTATAATAGGTGTCGCATATATCTAAATCAGGATCATTGAGATAGTTTTTTATTGCATTCGTTGCATTAGAGATGTAGAAATTGATAACCACATCATCTAATTTAGTGTTAGTTAGCTTTTTGATTAATTCAATCATCTACATCACTCCATTCTTAATTGGTTGTCTTTCTCTCGCGAGTTCCCTTAGGTTCTACATCTTCGATTACTTGTTCTTCAACAAGCGATGTAGCGTTCAGTTAAGCAGTAGCAATACGAACGATTGACTCTGGGCGAGTGATTAATGCACCATGCACTGATAAGACTTTGACATATTCAGAGAAACGTTTTTCCATTTCACCAAACTTAATTTGATCTAAGTATTGAACTTGTGCGATTGCATCTTTGTGTAATACAATGATTTCTCCATCTTCGATTAAGTTAGTTAATAATACTTGAACACCAGATACAGTAACGTTAGATAATCCGTTTAACTCAGTCGCAACATGGAAGTTATTAGCGAATTGAGAAGATTGTTCTAACATCGTTAAGGTATTCCAGTTCATTAAAATAATACGTCCATCAGAAGGCACTTCTTTAGAATCTAACATACGTACTGCTTTATTGATGTTTTCATAAATATTAGACTTAGTTAATGTTGCAGTTACTTTTTGAATATCTTCCTCTGCGCGAACTAATCCTAATACGTGGTTACAAGTAGATAGTTGTAAAGTATTTACACGTTGACGGATTAATGCTTCACGAGCATTTGTATTAGTCATGGCATAGTCGATAGTCGGGAACTCCATAGCAAATGCTTTGTGTTGGTCTGGAATTAATTCAATAGCTTCTGTTGCTCCCTTTTTGAATGTTAAGTCATTCCCATCGTAATCCACTACACAATCATCATCTGCAACGATTTTATTAATAATGTATTTACCGTATCCATCCATTGCAACTGGATAAGTGATTGCTTCTAAGATAGAGCGCTTCATGTATTCTTCTTGGATTTCAGCTTTCCATACTGAAGCAATGGCTGATTTAATTTCTGAAGTGTTTTGCAAATTTGGCATTATATTACCTCTTTCATTTTAATATTTCTCTAGTACCCACCCTAGATGGTGAAGTGTTTAACCACCCCCACTCAAAGGAATAATAAAAGGCACTATTATCTAGTGCCTTAATTATTTAGTCATGTAATACTCTTTAACCACTTTATCTACTTCTGCCTTACGCTGCATAATTTCTTGAGTAGACATTTTAGAGATATCCTCCATTGTCAATGCTTTAGGTTGTTCATTAGACATTGTAGGCACATTAGCACTAGCTTGAACTTTAGCTTGTATTTGTGCATTAATCTGATTACTGAACAAATCTTTCATAGCATTAATTTGTGTTGCTACCGATTCTGCATCCATGTTGACTAGCAAATCCGCCATAGATACAGGTAACCCTGCTTCTTGCAATTGTGAAGTAATAGTAGCTTTATATTGTTGTTGATTATATTGATTGATTTTAGCTTCTAACTCTTGCTCACGTTGTTGCAATTCTTCTAATTTTTTGTTGAAATCATACTCTGCTTTTTGTTCTTCATTCATTTGAGATAACTTTTGTGACTCTTCAAGAGCGTTAAACTTAGCCTCCCACTTTTTCGTTTCCTTCTCCAAACGCTTAGTTAAGATGCGATCTAATTCCTCTTGTGTGAAAGTTTTAGTGTCTTGTGGTTGAGTTTCCACGTTTCCCTCACTTTGTTCTGACACTTGATTTTGTGTGTTTGTATTTAAAATTTGGTTATCTTCCATACATTTGACCTCTTTCTTTGAGTAAAATCCTCATTGATATGCTCAACAAGTAAAGCAAAATAAAAGGAACTACAAAGAGTTCCACCTAGTTATAAGTCTAGTAACTATTTTTTCTTATTTAAATCATATTGCGCACGTATCATCTTGGTACGATCCTCATTCGATTTAGCACGCTTCTTAATAAAATCTTGAGCATCATCATAATATGGCGAACGTTTGATATTTCCATTTTCATCAACAACGACTTCAACTAAAACACATCGCTCATTAGGATGCAGTATAAAATCTCCTGATGTAGTCGATTCGAGTGGATAAATAGCTCCATCTAACGATTGGCACAGTTTACAGACGCGACTATCTCTCATACTTCTACGTTCCATATGAGTATAGCCGTTCTGTTTTGCTTGATGAAGGTGTGCTGTGATTTCGGCTGTCCTTAGTTCGGTTTGGACCAATGTCTTAGCACTTCTAAAGCTAACATCTAAATCACGCATAACTTCTCCTGCTATCTTGTTATATCCATCTCCACGAATGATAGATTGTTTTAACTTACTCTCAATCGAATAGCCTAACTTCTTAGCTCTCTCTTCAATTCGAGTGTAGTACCATTTACCTTGTAGTGGAGAATACCACCAAGATAAATCCATTTGTTTAGCCACCTCTGCCAATTCTCCTGTGGCTATAGGTGTATTTATATATGACTCTAATAGTTCAATAGATTTCAACTGGTTAAGCTCTGGTGAAGGACGATTAGCAATCTCCTTGTATTTTTCATTCAATTTTGCTAAATCCATGTAGTCACTAACATATAACTGATTTAGCGAATCACCTAGTTTGTCAGATTCAACTTTGGCTAGTTCATCTAAAATCAAATCAACCTGTTTAGTCAATTCTTCAAGATGCTTAAGTTCACTAAATTGAAAATTAGGATTTACTGCCTTAATTTCTTCCATACTCTTATACCATTTGATAATCTCTACTTTGATAGTATCGTAAGCTATTTTATATTCTTTCTGTAACTCTTTAAGAGTAGATTTAAAATATCGGTTGTAGTTGTTGTCTAACTTCTCCATCTTCTGTTGAAAGTGTGATTTAGGCATGCTACTCACCTACTACTTCAGCATTTTCTTCTCTATCATCTACTACTGGTTCATGATCGTTGAAGTTATCTTGCATGAATGAGATAGATCGTTCTTTTTCTTCAGCCAATCGTTCTAATTCAACCTCAATGCTAGGCACGAAGTCCTGTAATAGACCAACAACAGTCTCCTGACTTAACATAGTTGATAACTGCAAAGCATTTTGAATCTGTTCTGTCTCATTTGCAATAGCGTTACGATGCATTGTAATCTTAATCTCACGCAATTCTTTATCAACGTCAATTGGATTGGTTAATGATTTAAGATTTAACATTAACTCTAAGTTACGTCTTAATGCCTTAATAAAATGCCCCTGTGTAACACCTGCTTTAAACTCTGTACTAGCCATACGTAAACGTAAAGCTACACCACTAGAAGCACTTCCCCAATTCTTATCCTCTAAGTCAACGATACCTGCTAATGAGAAAATATCTTCACGTAAGCGTGTCTTTACTTCTTCATTGGTTGGTAAATTATTCTGAACATACTCAACTTTAATATCTTCACTTGCATTTAACATCCTTAACTCACGAATCTGTTGTATCATCTCATCATTAAGTGTGCACCCACTTACTAATAAGAGGGCATCTACTAAGTCATTAGATAAATCCAATGTGTTAGATACCGCTAAGTCATAAGCATCAATTAACGGGATAACACGTTCAAACAGTCCTTTTCCATCATTGAATTTGAATAAGCTAAAAGGAACGTCTTTGAAATAATGCTCACTAACTTGTGGCACAGTAGTTTCTTTGACCTCGCCATTCTCAGTTTCAAGATAATATTTAGTCACATCTACATCAGTATAGACTTCAACATAGTGGGTTTCACGTACACCACCATTATTCTCTACTTTCCAGTGACGAATAACAGTATGAATTTCCTCTAATACACTGTTATCTGTAATCACGATCAACTCACGATTATCTACTGGACAGAATCGTATATTACCTTTGGCATCTAAAAATGTCATTGTCGCACTAACACCGTAAATGGCACTATTTCGAGTCAAGGTGATTAACGCTTCTTCACTGTCATTATATTTTAAATAATCATCAATTAAAGACAGGATATCTTCGTTGTCAGCATCATATTTGACCGGTTTACTTGCAAAATATCCCGTAAATGTGTCTACTAGCTTACTAGCAAAAGAATGAGTTGCTTTGATATTGCTCTTACCCTCACTGCGGTTCTTTTTATTGATTTCTGTGTTATTCCCCTCATAGTAAGCTAATAACTTATGGTCGTGATACATATGAGTTTCGTGTTGCCGAATAAAATTATACACTTCATTGTAGTTATATCTCTTTTTAGGTCGTCTTAGTTGCAACATTTAATCAACTCCTCCCTTTACAATCTAAGTGAAGATTTATCGAATATTTTAACCCTATTTGATGAATAAATATCACAAATGCTATATCCTAGCGCATCACAACATAAGTGACTGTAAGTGTGGTCAGTCTTGTTGGTATAAACATTTGTTTTCTTATCTTTAAGGTAAACAAAATTTTCAAATTCTATTTGAGCGTTTGGGCAACTATCAACTAGCACATATATATCTAAGTTTTGCAGATATGAAATTCTAGCTTCAACACTTCCTGCACCTTTAATACACGGTTGAGCATTGATGCCTTTTGACTTCAAGTAGCTAATGACTTGAGGACTTGCACTATCAACATATATTTTCTGTTTCTGTATCCCTAGATTAATAATGGCTTCATACATTTCATCTAATGTAGCTCCACGTTGATAAAACTCTTTAATTAAATATAATGCCTGAGTCCTTTCATTGAATAAGCTGACTGCAATAGCTGTTGGATCTAGTTCACCAATATCCATTCCGCATCTAACTTGCCATGATTTGTCCTTTAACATAGCATTGACATCTATATCATGACTATTGATGAAGTTGATATGTTTAAATACTAAACCATCTAAATCAGTTCCCCAATTTCCTTCTGCAAATATACGATATTTATTAGGATTTCGGGTTTTCAAACTCTCCAGTGAATCTACATATGATTGAGGTAAAAATGGATTATCTTTGTAATTGCTTCTGTCATAAAACAAATCAGCAGGTTGCTTATCGCCTTCACAAAACCCATGTAACCAGTGGTGAGGACTAATTGGATTGAAACAACCGTATATTTGCAAATACGGAGCTTTCGCCCTTAAACGTAAATCTATCTGGTCAACTATCTCTTGTGGTACTTCAAATATTTCTTCAATAAAGAAATCAGTAACACCATTGATTGATAATAGTTTTTCTTCATCATCAAGTCCCAACATAATAATCATTGAACCATTAGGTAGAGTAATACTACGTTCTGACTTATTGACTGAGCACTGATCTAATAGCTTTAACTGCCTCAACATTTGTTTAGTTAAATCCCAAATAGAGTTATTAATAGTCGTACCGTATCGACGACACATACAAACCTTACGCTTAGATTGACACGCTTTGATGATTAGTTTTTGAATGACGAAATGCGACTTACCAGAACCTGCTCCACCCATAAAGATATTCCATCTATGGCTATAATCAAATAGATAGGGATAAAAATGAGGACTGAATATTTTTTTGCTAATTTGCAAATTAATCTGCATTGTCATCATCCATTATCGTTACAGTGATCGTTTGTTCACCTGTTGTTTTCATTTCAACTTTATCTAAGAATGCCCCTGATGTTCTTGCTATCATCTCACTAGCCTTTAATCGGTCTTTCATGGAATTATCGGGATTTCGCATTGCCTCCGTCCAAAACTCTCGAACTTCTGTTATATCTGCTAAACGATTGCTCTCTAATTCCTTTTGTTTCTCTTCGATATACTCTTGAAGGTGAGGTTTTGTGAGGTTTTCATACCCTGTTTCTTTAGCCGTCTTTTTGCTATACCCTGCTTTTATAGCAGCTTCAGTGGCGTTGCCTGTTTGAATATAATAATCAGCAAACGCCTGTTGTTTGGGTGTAAGCTTCATTGCAACACCACCTTTCTTCGCTTAGTTTAATCTATAAGTATGCACTTGATAACAAATACAATAGAGCAACATGATAAACAAAACCGACAAACGCTGATACTCGTCCTTGTGCCGTATTTCTCGTGAAAACATTAGCGAATGTAACGATTGTACAGAACACTACCAAAACAAAACAAATCCAAAATATAACCATCATTTTTCGACCACCTTTCTTTATAATTTAAAAGACACACGGTAAGGGGACCATGTGTCTTGGGGAGAGATTGTTTCTATTAATGAAATGAAAGAGAGAGTTAAATACATCAAGTATATTCTTGTTGTATCTTGATTGTAGAATATTAAAAAAATAATTAGGGGTTTTAACTTGCGACTGGACTTGCACCAATACCTAACGCATCACACATGCAAGGTGCAGTACGTTATGCTCTACTTTAAGCTACACAAGTATGTCGCCCTCAAGCAAAAAGGCTATCAGGCATTAATTTTTAAATAAAAAAACAAGTATAAACAACAAAAGGAGGTTTCACCAACAGTCGTTCAAGCCGTTAATGAATGAAACAATCGTAACGTACAAAAATAAATCGTCGTGGCGCCCTTTCGGGCATATATATGGAATCGATGGATGGAATTGCACCACCTTGCAAGTTTCGGAGGCTTGCGTTTTAACTTCATAAACTACATCGATAAATTCCAGGAGGGATGGCTCCTGGATAACTCGTGATCCTGAATAGTATTGCTATTAATTTAGCACGCGGTACGTACTCAAGTATTGTGAGTAATTGAATATCGCACATCCGTTTCATCACTATATCAGTCGAGTGGAATAATATTGGTATCTAGCACTCAATATTTGATACTATAATAATACTATATTTTCGAACGACAAAATCCCTAACAATGCACTATTTATGCACTTTTTTAGACACTCATTAATCTTTCAAATTCTTTTTCGGCAAATCTTATCTTTTGACAAACGATATTACGACTAAACCCTATTTGTTGCTCAATGAATACTACTTTCTTATTATGCACGTGACGTAATAGCATAGCATTTACTTCATGTGGATGTGTCATGCTGATTAATTCTAGCACCTTCTCAACTCTTGCTACATCTCTCTGTAATACTTGGAGTCTGAACTCTATTTCTTTCTTCTCTTCCATCAAACGCCAGTATTTATCTTCAATGTCACTAACTCCACCAGCTTCATCATCACCAAACTTTGATACTTTAACAAAAGTGATTGAATTTAAATGTTGTAGATCCGTCTCTAAAATTCCAATTTCACGTTTATTTTGTAAATATTCTGTTAATACTGCTTCAGCCTTCATCGTATCCCCCTCTAAGCTCAATAATTTAGTTTTTTTATTTATCTTCTTTGTATGCTTCCCAACTGCAACGACACTTACATTCAAATACTCGTATATCTACCCCATAACCACTTGCATAAGTTGTAATTAATTCACCGATTTCACCACACTCAGGACAGGTTGCCATTTCTGTCAATTCTTTTCCATCAACAATTATATTTTTAATTATCATTTTGTTCGTGCTCCTTAAAAATGTTAATCAAATTCTGATTTTATTTACTCGTCTATTTCCATTAGACACCCTGCCAACACTTGAATAAGTCCTACAACACTTTTTTTATCCAAAACGATACCAACTTTAATGTCGTTAACTGTTGATTTTAATAGAACCGTACTCACCTGTGCATTAACTTCCAGTTTATCCATAGGTTCTCCATAGTCACAAAATATTGCTTTCATCATTATCTCTCCTTAACGTGTTTAAATATTTAATTTTATCTTACGGAAACCTCTATTTTAAATGAGAACTTGTCACCATTATTACCATTGGTTCTAATATAGTCATCAATCAGTTCAGACATATAATCAACATAAGTTGAACTTCCATAATATATTTCTTTTCCATCTTTAATTAGATATAAGCGATACACCATATCTCTAAACCTCCTTAGTGTGTATAAAAATTTGTATTTTTATGACTATTCCTTTGTAGCCAACTCTATTTTATTAAACAGTTCTCGTTCATCTTTTGTTGAACCATGATGATATTCCATTATATTTAGAGCCATCAAAATCTTACACACTTCGTCATACGTTAGTGTCAAATTAATCTTTCTATCGAACATTTCTAAACCCATACAACAACCTCCTAAATGTATTTAAAAGTCTAATTTTATTTATCTCTATCCTCTAAACTTTTATGTAGTTCAGAGAACAGTTTATTAAACGACATTTGTAAAGGTCTTGTCTTTTTCAATCCTAAGTGATTGCAAAAATATTCCAATGTGGATGGCGACACACTTCCAACAAAAAACTCCAATTCTTCTAATTCTTCATCTGTCAATTCAAGTTTTACATGGTTCATATAATACCTCCTTAACATATTTAAAATTTGTATTCTCAACGCAACACAATGGTAGTTTTCTATCATTATGTTGCGTTTTTACTTACTTCACTACTTTCTTAGCTTCCTCAACACGACTATATAACCTTACGATCTTCTTATTCTTGAACTTATTAACTTCCCTATGGCAACCGTAAATATATTTCAATTGCTCAATCATGATTTCGACATCGCAAATTTCCTCTGCAATATTAGCTTTATCACCAAAACCTCGCTTATCTTTCGAGATAGCCTGCATTAGCTCTCCAACTTCCTCGAAGAACATTAATAACTGCTTTTCTTTACCGTAAACCGCCACTGCTTCTTTGCAAATTTGACTTTCCGCTCCGTACACACCGACATCTCCTTATCCAAATTGTAAATATTCATTTTCTGTTGCATAACGCCATTTAAACCCGCACGATGTTTTAGATCTACCATTGAGACAATTACTAATCGCCGTATCAACGAAAAATTTAGCATTCGCCTCTTTGACAGACGGATAAACTTCAATAACATCTCCTGTCTTTGGATCCAACTGTGCAACGTATATATGTTTGGCTACTTGTAATCTCCTAGTTAAATAATCTCGGTTAGATTTCATTAGGTTGCCAATCTTATTATTCATGTAATTACCATCTTTATGGACTATACAAGTCCCTTTGCCACTAATACCGAATGCAATGTCCATAAGTGTGTGAACTCTCATAACCTTCCTCTTGCCATCAACACACATCACATTAACAACTGCACATCTGTGTCTATTTGTCCGATTTCTAATCGGTAGTAAAAGCTTATTATTTTTATTGTTAAGCACGCGACCATAATTACTTATCGAATACCCTTCAAACCCAGCTATTTTTTTAAAAATCTCATCCTCAATCTTGAAGTTGTTAAATAATTCCGAACGAACCTTGTGGTGATCCAATTCAACAGGATAAATATATATCTTCAACTTTTTATCGAAGTATATCTTTGTTTGATGTTTATCACAGAATACTGGGTATCTATACTTAAATTTAGGAATCAAAACATTAACTTCTTGGAGCGTCATTTCTTTAAACTCCCCTATTTCAACATCAAAATATACGAACTCTTTCATTGTTATCTCCCGACAAAATCAACATCTTCCACAACATAGTGAGATTTACTGTAATAATAAGTTTTGAATTCCCTACACTCTACATTGATTCCAAACTTTTTATATTCCGAAATGATATCTTCTTTGGAATGCTTAGTCGATACGATTGTATTTCCGAATTTCTTGATAGCTGAAACTTGAAACTCTTTTAGCCATGTTTTTTCTTCCCATAATTGTTTACGAGTTTTCTTTGCTACTTTTTTAATTGGTTCTGCGTTTTTTTCTTTTTTAGTGGTGCAAGTTTTGCTAATTTTACTTGATGTCTTTGTGTAATCTATAATCGGGCAAAATATTCCGCGCTTTTCAAGCTTCTCAGCAATATCCCTGCGACACCCTGTATAATCATCCCTTATCGCCGTATATACAAATCCAGCACCTACACCATAACGTTTAGCAAATACATATGGACCTATGTTATCCCTCTCCATTACCTCTTTAATGGTTGGAAGGTTTTTCTCATTTGAGTTAAATCGACTTCCATTAACTTCGATCCCTAACGCTAAAAACTTCTCAGTAACTGTAGCAGACATCTTTTGACCTTTTTTTGCGTTTGTAATAACAGAATTAGCAACACCCATCACTCTTGCCAACGCTGCTGAAGACATATTATTTTTTTCAAGATATTCCGATATTGTCACCTTTCTTATCCCCCTTTAATTCTATCTTCCAAACCTCTAACATCTTGTTAACTAGGGAGAAATCTTCAAATGAGATTTGCTCCTTCGCTAACATCACATGCAATTTAAACTGTAATTCTTCTATATTAACCATGATTCCTCCTAGTACGAATACTCACAAGTGCATGAAACTTCATCTGTGCGACCTAATTCGATAACCGGTGGTACAAATTTATCTTCGTAGAAATCTCTCAATGCGCATGTATTTCTATCATTCTTACACCCTTTACAGTTAGCGAATAACGTACCATCTACCATGATGTACCATTCTTCCATCGTTAGATTCATTTCTTTACGGGCATTCACTATCTGATGAAGCTTTTTAACGGTATAATCATCAACCATTCTAAATTCAAAGCTTGCTGCTTTCTTCAATAATTTGCTTTTCGACTTACTATCTAAGTTATTTGCAATGACATCATTAGCAAATTTAGATAAATACGTATTAGCCATTTTTAAATTTTTGATTTGCTCTTTCGTGATGATCCCTGACTCTTTCCATTTCTCCCACACTGGACCATCTGTTTTTAAGCCTTTAACATTACGACCTTCAACTAACGCCTTAACCGACATCATGATTAAGATTAAATTTTCTTCATCTTTGCGTAAGTAACCACGTTTAACCGTCTTATCTAAATAATTTTTACCATTTTCAAATCTTTGAGCTACGTTCATTATTTCATCCCCTAATGTCCTGCTTTTTTCTGCAATCTCTTTGTTTTAAATTCCTCTTTTTTTGTATTTGGTAGTGATATAGCATTCAATCGTCTATCACTATACTCTTTCCGCTTTTCTTGGTCGTATAACTTCCACTTATCGCAAGTCTCACGACATCCAACGAACCTATTAGTGCATTGTTCGCTTTTTGTTTTATAGCAAGGATTTTTCAATTAAATGCCCCCTACATCGTAAAGTATTTGATTAAATCATCGTGGAATAATTCGATTGCTTTTTCTGCTGTTTCTTCTGTTAAAAAATAAACTTTGAACGGCTCTGAAATGTATCTGCAATACGTGACAGCTAGTTCATTAATTTGTCTATTGTAGTAAATAGAGTATTTTGGTTGCTTGAAGTCATTCCAATAAATTTTATATCCTTCGTTTTCATCACTAAAACGTTGTAGCTTACGGAATAATGTTTGTTTGAAGTTGATTTCTTCTGCTTTCTCTTTGGTTGAAAAGTAGTTAGCACTTTTATAATCACACTCTGAAAACACTCCGCGTTCTGCTTTCAACTCAATTCCATCAGCAAGTGAAACTCTATAAGGTTTCCCTTCTTTAACACGCTCCCATCCTATTAATGGCTTAGGTTTGATGTATTCTTGGTAATCACAACTAAAATTAAAAGCAATATCTGTTTGGTAAAGAAATCGAGGTTCATCGATTCTTTTTGAACAAACATTACCATCAATAATTTTGAAAATGTATGTTGTCGCTTCGTATTCCGAAGTTACCATTTTCCCTTGTTCCATTAATCTAATAGCTTCTAATCCATTCATTACTCTTCCTCCTTTTTCATCATAAATAATCGCTTATTTTCCTTAACGTCATATATACTAATCACTGTTAGTCCACTATCTAACGTGAATGGTTCTAATACAAATCCGAATTCTGTACACAATTTATGAACAGTATCAACCAGTATTGCTGCCTGTTGTTTTCTATCGTCCATTACTCTTCCTCCTAAATTTCTAACTCTTTAATCGTTTCTAAATCCAACTTAATAGCTTTCAAGTGATACTTTTGTTCAAATTGTTTTGGCCCTATCTGATGACATTCTGTATGGTGTGTTCGACATAGCGCTATAAATTCAGAATTATGATGATCGTGCCGATTTCTATCTCTACCCATCCCAACCAAGTTAGAGTGATGGTGTATATCTGCTTTTTCGCCACATATGGCGCATTTGCGATATTGGATACATAAATATAGATAGTTGTTAATATCTCGGCTTAAATCGACTGTATTTGCGCTTAAAGGCACTTCCCACTCAAAGCATATATGCAATATGAACTCAATAAACTTTCTAGCGGTTGTCATATCGACATATCCAAGACTGAACCATTCTCCACCATACATTTTGATATATTCACATTTAAGGTAACTTTTTAAAAACTCAACATGATGTCCTGTGTAATCTGATATGTCACCGATCATGGCATAAATCTTTCTTTGTTGTTGTCTACTAATCATCCGACAATCATTTAACAATAAATCACCTGTTGTTAAATTTCCTAATCCTCGTAAATCGAGCTTGGTAGGGATGTACCCACTAAAGTAGGTACCTTCCCCTTTATGCTCAAATTCAAACAACGTCACTTTCATCGTTGTGGAACCGGCGTATTTTCTAACATTTTTATAACAATGCCTGCTTGGTGCTGTGTTATCGTGTCGACTTGTACACCATAACTTTGAAGACAATAGTCATTAATCTCAACGAAGTTAACTTGTTTTTCCTTGCTCAATTTGTTAATGCAATCCATTTGTTCTTTCGAGATTTTACTTCCCTGCTTAGCCGCACTTTGACTTTGTTCAAACGATGGAGCGTTCATATATTGCTCTAAATCATCTCCTGTATAAAGTTTTAACCCAATCCCAAATAACGCTACATTCTTTGCTAGACATCTCATAGTTGCATCATGGATTTGTCTAGCGTTGGGATTTGTTACCGCATCATGCTTATAATCCATGACAGGCAACCAGCATTCTTTCTCCAGTCCGAAAGCTGTAATAGAAGTTTTGACAAAGTGTAAGTTTCCTCTTGAAAACAACGGGAATCCATCTGCATCAGTCTCTACTTTAACATCTGCCTTAGGATCATAATGTATCAAAAGTTGATATGCTGTTGCCCAACTCAAATATTTTAAATTAGCACTTTTAGTTTTGATTGAAGCAACATAAGGAGAAACATCTAAATTGAACAACTTATTAAATAAATTTGAATCAAACTCTGTATAACCAAATTCCTCTAACTCTTCTTCCGCTAAGTCTACCTCTTTAATCTCTTCCATCATTAAACCTCCTTGATTGTGATTCTGTCCCCTGGGGAATCGTACGTATATTTGTTATAAAGTTCTTCATGTTCTTCTTTAAATTTCTTGTTGTCGAAACGCTTAGTAACATAACTTGAATATTTGACTTGATACATCTTCCCTACACCAACTGGCGCGCCTTCAAGTCCAATTCTAATATCTAATTCTAATTTTTTACGTTCCATATCAAGTTCAGAAATTTGTTTTTTTATTTGATTTAATCTATAAATTTTACACTCAGTATCGTCTGATAAATCATTTAGCAGCAAAGTTCCACACTCATTACAAAACACAACATCATTTTCAATTTCGTACTCTGCCTCAATCCCGCACAAACATTTAATCTTCATCACTAATCACCTCGATAATCGTAACTACCTCAAACTCATTAACTTTAGCGCAGTTAATTGGGTTGAAAATTTTTGGATAAATTCTTTTAACTTTTAAATGACCAAATTCCGAAATCGCACGATCAATCATTCTTATTTCTGTATGACCATTGATAACCAACGTCACCAAACTCCCTTGCTCTCTAATTAACTCGATTACATCCGATACAGTCACACTTAACGCCCCCTGTTTTTCTGATTAAGACTTCAATTTCTTCACCTTTAAACTCAAATTCCGTAATAGCATTTATTCTCGATGAAACCATTAGTGCTAAATCAATTAAATCCTGCTGATGTAATTCCATTCGTGGAATAACAAATGTCACGTACTCTAACCATGTAAACTCAATCAATGAGTCGATATATGTGTTAAATATTTTGATAATTTGATTCATCTTAAACCTCTTTAAATGACGACGTTGCTTTTATTTCATCAATACAAGCCTTACACATTTTTACACCTTTAACATCTTTAAGGTTCATTTTTGATCCACACAACGAGCAACAGGTTGCACTCTTAGTAACAATTACTCGCTCACCATCGATGTTCATATTTAGACGCACACCTTTACCCCATCCTAGTGTTTTTCTGAACTCCATTGGAATTACTACTCGCCCTAATTCATCAATTTTACGTTCCATTTCATTTCCTCCTATTTTTCAACTGTTACTTTCACTGTGTTACTATCTATAATTTCAAATGTTGTCTTACTTCCTGGTGTAGAAGTAATTAACTTAGATAAGTCAACGTGGTCACACTCACAAAAAAATTCAAACTTCATCCCTACATGCTCCTAATTTTTTTATATTTAACGCATAATTTGATTCAATGCGTACTATACTGTATAATGTCTTCGAGATTCTGCCGAATACTAATCTCTTGAGAGCATGAGTGCTGCCAACACTTGTGCTCTTTTTTTCGTTATACAGCATTCATATCACCACCTTTCATATTGCTATCCTAGTGGAGAAATTCCAACTTCAGCTAATAATGCATTAGCTCTTTTGATTCTTTCTTCGATATCTTCATTAGGTATAGTTTGATCAACTGCAGTTTGATGTTCTGCTTCCTTTTCATTTTTTAACCAATCTGGAACCATTTCTTGTCTGATAGAAGTAGTTCCTTTTCTATTTCTCTGACTCTTTTTAGCTTGATGTTCTAAATCTAAAGCTTTTACCTGATCTAAAGTTTTAACATTATTGTGGTACCACTCTCTCATAATAGCCTCTGCATAATTAAAACTTCGGCTTCCATTCATTGAAGTTCTAGTTAACGCCTCTTTAACTAAATCCTCGCTTAAGTCTTTAATCCAATCGGCTATTTTCTCTCCAATAATAGGATTTAACAATCCAAAATTTTGTTGATAAAATTGATAGACATTTTGTTCTGCTATTTCATTTTTTCGCGCGCGCGTATTATCAACATCATAATTATTAAATGTATTATTAAAAGATATATTATTATCCTCGTTATTTTTACCTATAGGGGTATAGTTATTTTCACCGGGGGGTATAGGTGTTTTTACCGAGGGGGTATAGTTATTTTCACCTAGGGGGTGTTTATAGCCGATAGTTGTATTTAATATTCGTTTATCAACTTCTTTTGAATGTTCTTTGTACTTTATGTTTGATATCAAATAACCCTTTTTACATAATCCACTAATTAACTTTGATACTCTGTCCTTGCTGATTCCTAAAAATTTAGCGAAATACTCATTGCTGGCATAACAACCTTCCTCATTATCTAAACTGTCAATTTCAACCAGTAATATTTTTTCAACATAATTTAAATCCGGAGATAACCAAATTTCTTTAGGAATCCAAATTCCCTTAAATCCTCGTTGCATCAAATCCACCCACAACTCTCATAACGACCAAACTGTTTCAAATCACTCTCTTCAATCCAATTACGAAGTCGTGTATCATATCTTGCTTTTAATTCAGCTTTATCAACGGTGACCAATAAGGTTTCATCTTCTCCGACTTCCAACGATTCAATGTACGGAAAATCAACTAATGTATCTAATTCATCTTCTGATGGCTCATGAAGTAATCCAACTTCTGTGAAGCTAAATTTAAAGGTACAACTTTTCCCCTCTTCCCAATTTTCAATTTTTTTATTAATCAAATTTTTCAATTTTGCATCTACTGCAAGTAAATAAGTCATACAGCACCTCCTAATAATTCTTTAAGACAACCTCATAAGGTGCCATTTCTCTTCCACCAAAGTTTTGATGATAAATATTCTTGTAATACCATTCCACCGCAAAGCGTTGCAACTCCCCAATTGATTGAATGTTCAATCTCACAATTTCTTTTAAAGATCCATGTGGGCGAATTTGAACCGTATTCGACTCTTTTACAAATAAAATTCCAAATATAACAACTTTATCCATTGATGTATGAATGTCCATAACTCCCATAAATTACTCCCCCTTATTCTCATCTACTTTTTTTCATCGATTCAAAATAGCTTTCCGCTAACTCAATAGCAACTAAGTATTCTTGACGATGCGGATTCCACTTTAAACCACGATTGTGATCATAAATGCGTTCGATAAAGTGTTCTTTAGTTATTTCTGTTTGACACCCAATTGAATATAAGATTTGTCCATCTTCTTTCAAAATAGCTGTTAACAAACGATGCTGACACTGTAATTGAAAGATGTGTGTAAATGTCGAGGCTACATAACCGAGGATTTTAAAACTACCGACTTTTGCTTTACCGCAAACTCTCGCTTCATCGTAAACTTCTGCTTCACCGCAAACTCTCGCTTTACCGTAAACTATTGCTTTACCGCAAACTCTCGCTTCACCGTAAACTTCTGCTTCACCGCAAACTCTCGCTTCACCGTAAACTTCTGCTTCACCGTAAACTATTGCTTCATCGTAAATAAAACACCACCCTTCATGCGATAAGTTTTCTTCACTCTCAATCCAACCGCCGATTACTCCATCACTAATACGTTTAATACGTTTTAATGTTCTTCCCGAAAACTTTTTTGTTTCTCCTGTGAATTCGTATTTTTTATTTACCATATGCTACACCCTCCAAATTCATCGTTTTTTTCTTCTCTAAGGTGTTTGAAATTAAAATTCGATAAATAACACTGATAAAACTCCAAACACCCTTAAATCGAACAAAATCAACCTTAAATTTTATTTAGATTTTTTGTTAAATATCTAAAGTAAGGTGAAAAATTTTAATATCCCATTAGCTTGAACAAAAAAGCAAACGCTCCGAATAACATAACTAACGATAAAATTATCGAACCGATAATGATATAAAATGCTAATTTATCTGATGATTTCATTACTTAACCTCCACCCAATCTTCTGCTAATAAATCTGTTTGACTCGCTAACCACGGAACGAATTTGTTATCTGCCGTTTTCATTTCCAAATAAGGCAAATGCTCGTATTGTGACTTATCTTCTGAAAATGGACTCGATGATGGTGTGCATTTATGGATATACATTCCTTTTCCATTCCAACCTTTACGAGCAACTTTGTTCCAATCATCTTGTTTCATTAACTCTAATGCTTGTCCGAAATCCATTACTTTTCCTCCTCACTCAACTTAATTTCAAATTGGAAATCCTCTAACTTTTGAATTGTTTTATTAAGTTGTTTTGCTTCTTCCTTCGCCTGTTCCATTAGACTTTTGAAATCTTGCATATTTGTTACGTTCAAATACAACTTTCCATTATGTAAATAACCTTCCATTCTAATCCCTCCATTCAATTCCGATTGATTTTAAAAATTTATCCCACCATGATGTGGTGTATTTACGATACTGCTTGCGGCTACACTTTTAAATCTTTAATAACCAACGACATTCGTAGAAAATCGTAAAAATATATTTATGATTTTCTCTTATACATTCAGCGTTTTTAATTAAGTGTCCATCAACTACAGGCTTAATTAAGAAATCCAAAATCTCATCCTTTCGGTTAATTAATTCTGATATTGGAATTTCTAACACATCGAAGCAAGGATAAGATGCTTTTTTCCACTCCTCTTGATCTAGCACATCTTGGGGAGTTTTTTTGTTTTCACTCATTTCATTTCCGCCTTGATTAGTTCCTCCATTGGAACGTCTAAATATTTTGCAATCCGATATAGTGTTTTTGATGCTATATCGTGTTTACCTTTTACAAAGTCAGAAATCGTTGTTCCTGAAACACCAACTGCCTTAGCTAACTCGCTTTGCTTAACTCTTTTTTTTATTAGAATTTTCTTGATATTCGACATATTTTGACACCTCTACATTTAGAACTTTGGTAAAATTTAATTATCATTTAATAAGGAGGTCTTTATGTCTACAAAATACGTATCTCGTTCATTCAATAACACTTCTTATACAATTGAAGAACCGACAGTATGCCCCCATTGTGCTAAATCAATTTTTCCCAACACTTCAGATTACAAATCATTCTCTTATACGTCTGATATCAAACTTTGGGGAATTACATATAGATGTCCAGCTCCTGATTGTAATAAAATCTTTCTCGCTGTATTTTTGGGGGATATCGAAACTAAGAAACTAGAATTGAATTATATTTATCCAAATAGGTTGCCTGAAACATTGCACCCTCTTCTTCAAGATTTATCTCCTAGATTCATCGAGGCTTATCGTCAAGCAAATATTGCTGAAAATCATAATTGTTTTGAACTTGCTGGGTCTGGGTATCGAAACGCTATTGAAATTCTAATCAAAGACTTTGCGATTAACGAACTCAAAAAAGATGAAAGCGAAGTTTCAAAAAAGAAGTTACACATCTGCATCAAAGATTATCTAAGTGATGTCGATTTAACCACATCTGCTGACGTTGTTAGAATTCTTGGAAATGATAACACCCATTATGAACGGAAATATGAAGAACTTGATTTCAATATTTTAAAAACTTATATGAATATTTTCATACAATTAATTACAACTAAACTTCTCATCAATCATCCCCCTGTCGGAAATCGTTAGAATTACCGAAATCAACTCTAATATCTAAATTAGCTAATTCTTCTATTAATGAATTAGCTTTTTTTAATGTATCAACTAATTCGTTTGCTTTATTTAAGGCTTCACTAACGCCATACATAGTTGCATTTATTTTAAAACTCGGAATATTTATCTTACTCATTTCATTTCCTCCTTAAATTCCGTATACTTCGAAGAATAAATCTCGCGGGATGCGACCGTTACGAACCACATGCAACGGTGCTAACTTCCCTTGTTGTTTTAAATAAGCTGATGCTTCTCTGATATAGACACTAGCACTTGATACCCCACACCCCATGATTTCTTGAACGTGCTGAGTGGTTAACACGATAGGATAATCCTGTTTCTCCTTTACTACCATCAGTTCTCCCTCCTTAAAAATCCATACCTAATTCGTTTTTGTAATACCACTTGATAGCGTAACGCTCTAAATCGGCAATATCATATATTTCATCTGTATCTCCAACTTCGATGTAATCAGTAACAACTTCATCGTTTTTAATAATTTGAAGAATCGGAATTTCTTTACCGATAATAAATTGAACATTTTTAACATCAACTCTCATAGCATCTTCGGAATATAGATTTAGTTGTGCAATCGTTGGCACTTCTTGTTTTGTTGTTTCAGTAACCTTAGTTTCTTTAACATGGTTTTTATGCCACTCTAATGCCATTACTTTTAATTCTTCGATAGTTGGCTCTTTCTTTACATCAAGGGTGTCGATTAACTCTTTATCCTCTCCACCTACATAAAAGACAAGCGGATTAAGAAAAAAATGACTATCGTACTCCACTGCAAAAACATCATCAACAACTACTGATAAAACTTTATTTTCTTCAACTTTAACCATATTGAATTCCTCCTACATTAAACTCATTTGACTTTTTGCTCCTTGAATAGCCAACATCATAATTTCATCAGGTATCCAAGTCGTAATCATTAATCTAGCTTTTTCAAACTCTTTAACTGCAATATTCTTATATGAATTCACGCTGAATTGCTTTTTAATGCAACGATGTAGATTGCTATAAACCTTAGAGCGTAATTTTGCATTTTCTTTAGCATTTCCCAAAAGCTGATACACCCGTGTACTAATAGCAAGTCGTAACGTTTCTTGCTGGCTATAATCAATCGTCATGTTATTTTCTAAATCCCCCACACGTTGATTAAGTTCTGTTTGTCCTTGTTCTAACTTAATTAACATTTGTAGTTCTGGCGATAAGTTAGCGTATGGATTAATTCGTTCCTCTCGCATTGAGAAATATTCATCCATGAGTTGATCGTGAATCTCCCATGCTAAATCACTATCCATGATTTTGATTAATTTTGCATATCCTCGTTCAGATAGTAAGTAGATGTTTTTAGTACGATTGCTACCTTTTAATCCTAAGTCGTTCACGACGACTTTAAAATTATCATCATTAATTACATCGATAATATCGATTCCTTCTTTGAAACGCTTAATGTTGTTGTTGATTAACTCATTAACGTGTTTAACTTCCATTCCGTGAATTTCAGCAACCGTCTTAGCCGATACTACTTTTTGGTTACTTCCAAATCCACCATAGATAACTGGAATTTCTTTTCCTAAAAACTCTTGTGTTCCTTTAACTTCTAAATTTACATTTTCATAACCTTTTGAATAAAAAGGTGTGATATTAATATTACTCATTTCATTTCCTCCTTTAAGTAATTAAGCACTTTTTTGACATTCGAGAACGTCTTGTGTAAAAAAAATACCGATTTTATCAATTGGATAGCCTAATATTTCAGTTATTTTTATTAAGTCATCGACTCCCATAGGTACATATCCATTCTCTCGTTTTACATAAGGTGTTCTTGATTGCCACCCCATCAATCGAGCCATCTCATCTTGTGTCAACCCTTTTGCTACACGTTCTGCTTTTAATCTTTTTAAATTTAACTTCACACTCTCACCTCCTTGCGAAATTTTCGTAACCTTTCGGGAACAATTTAGATTTTACGACATAAGTTCCCTAATGTCAACAAAGTTTTCTCAAAAAAACAAAAAAAGTTTTTTAATCGTTGCACTTGTATCCTTTCGGGAACATTGGTATAATATTCGAGAAAGGAGGTGCTAGAGAATGAGAACTAACGACGAGATTATAAATCTTTTAGAAAAATTAAGAGATGAACAAAACATTTCTTTAAGTGAATTGGCACGCCGAGTAGGATTAGCTAAATCAGCCCTATCGCGTTATTTTAATAAGACTAGACAATTCCCAGTTAATAAGGTAAATGACTTTGCAAAAGCATTAAATACTACACCCCAATACATTCTAGGGTTTGAAGAAACTGAACAAACAACAAACAAAGTTATTCCTGTGGTGCAAACACTAATCCACTCAATCACTGTATATGGTAAAGTCTGTGCTGGTGATGGAATTGAGGCTCTAGAAAATCCTATTGATCAAATAGGTGACCCTTATTATCGTATAAAAAAAGAAAAATTTGCATTGCAAGTATGCGGTGATAGTATGAATAATGTTGTTTCTGATGGAATGTATGCCGTTATCGAAAAAACACCAGTCGTTAACAATGGCGAAATAGCTGTCGTAATGATTGATAACGATATTGCAATGTTAAAAAGATTTTACCAATTTGACGATATGGTTATCCTAAGACCAGATAGCACTAATCTAGAACATAAGCCACTAACATTTGTAGGTGAAGAAATTAACTCACTAAAAATCTTAGGTCGCTATCTTGGATATGTAACTCCAATGGAAAAATTACTTTAATTGTCTTGCGCAAAACAATTAAATAAAAAAACAGGATAAGGTTTATGCCCTATCCTGTTTTCTGAAGATATGAAATTATTGTGCCTGTTGTGAGTTTAATTGTTTTTGTCTTAATGTAAATACAGCCGATAAAATCGATAACACCATTGCTGGGAATGCAAGTAGAAGTCCTAATACTAAGACAAGAGCATTTGCAATGATGCCTAAAATATTACCTACATTTGAAATGTGTGCTTTTTTAGATTTTACTAACGCTACAATGTGTAAAATAAGACCAATTGCTGCAAACCCCATAAAACCAGTTACAATTGTTTCTGTTGAGCCGGCTTCTGCAGCATCAAAAGCTTCACTAAAAGCTGTTCCAATCCCTATTATCGGCGCAAATAGATAAAAAACACTAGCGATAATATCAAAAATTCCTGCAGTAATATTAATTTTCAATTTCATGTTTATCCCCCTATTACTGTGGTTGTACTTCTACAATAGCTAATGGTTTAGTACTAAATGCCGAACTATAGATTTCGATTTCTAAAACTTGGTTAGCATCGCCATTAAAACCAAATGCCTCCTGCGATGTTCCAACTCGTCCAATCGACACACTTCCTCCGTATAAATCTGCTCCAGCTGGGTAAGTAGATAAAACCTTCCCTTCAGAATCATAAACTTTGTAGTCACTGCTTTCGAATACATTTAGACCATCTTCAACGCTTAAGTTTTTATACGTGTATTCTAATACTACAACATGGTCAACTTCTTTTTCGGAAAATTGATTTCTATCCTCTGTTAAAAACGCTTTGTCGAATGTGATTTCATATAAATCAACACCATCTTCAGAAACAGTTAGTGTATCCCCTAATGAATACCTCTTAATCGCTTCTTCTTTAGGTGTTTCTTCCTCAGACACTTCTTCTGGTTCAACAGAAGTCGTATCTTGTTGAGGGGTTGTTTCAGTCTGTTGTGTCTTTTCTTGAACCTCACCCTCTCCACAAGCACTTAAAGTTAGTACAGCACATAAAGTAGCAATTACTAAGTTAAATTTCATCCTCAATTCCTCCTATATTTTATGAAAATCCTCCAATATTATACAATATTTCATAAAATATTACAAATATTATGAAAAATGAGGTGATAACGTGGCAAATATCAAAAAAGATGAAAAAACAGGAACGTACTACTTTAAGATAAGTTTAGGTACCGACCCTGTTACTGGTAAACGTAGACAAACGACAAGACGTGGATTTAAGAAAAAATCAGATGCAGTTAAAGTCTACAATGAGTTGAAAAATCAATATTATGATG
>OLQY01001244.1_pt1 | contig 22813 bp, 25 predicted proteins | sample 1672851 | NCBI WGS metagenome assembly OLQY01 (sample SAMEA3136730, study PRJEB25190) | human gut metagenome | reverse complement strand
ACATGCGGTTTGATAAGGGGAGGTAGTTTAATGACTATCTCCTACTTTCTTTTATTCATAAAAAGTGTATTATAGTATGTAAATATATTCAATCAAGAAAAAACATGACATTATAATGTATATATTTTACATATAACAGATGTAAAATTTATGAAAGGGGAGAGATAGCGTGAATCCAATATTAAAAGTTGACCATTTATCAAAGTCATTTGGTAAACAAAAAGTACTTGATGATATTTCCTTTGAAATCTATGAAGGTGAGATCTTAGGATTTATCGGACCAAATGGAGCAGGAAAGAGTACATTGATGAAGTGTATATGTAATCTGATTCATATGGATCAGGGTACTATATCAATTTGTGGGAATGATTTACTTAAACAAAGAAAACAGGCATTAAATAAACAGTCTAGCCTTATTGAAAATCCTGGATTATTTCCAACGATGACTGGATATGAAAATCTAACACTGTTTGCCGGGTTAAAAAAATGTTCAAAAGAAAGAGTAGAAGAAATGATTGAGTATACTCGTTTAGGTGATCAGATTCATAAACGAGTTAATCAGTATTCTCTAGGTATGAAACAACGTTTAGCATTGGCTATTGCTTTATTAAATAAACCACGTTTCTTAATGCTTGATGAACCAATGAATGGTTTAGATCCTACAGGTGTACATGAACTTCGTGAAGAATTAAAGGCAATGGTTGAAGAACAAAACATGGCTTTACTTATATCTTCTCATCAATTAAACGAAATAGAAAAGATATCAACACGAATTATTTATATTGATCATGGAAAGATTCGTACTATGGATAAAAGGGAATCTCTTCTTTGTTATCATTTCTATATTCATGAAGATACAACAAAATTATTATCTCAGTTTCCTCAGCTGAAAAATGTACATGGGAATGTATATGAAGCGATTTTTCAGAATGCAGATGAATTTTCTTCTTTACTACAATCGCTGATTCAATCAGGAGTAGTTGTTCAGGATGTCGAAAAAGTATCTGTGGATCTGGAAGATGCGTATTCTGCAATCTATGAGAGGGCTTTATGAAAACATTATTAAAATATGAATGTAAAAAATTTATTCATTCAATCAAGAACTATGTTGTATTCTTTATGATGTTATTGGCATTTGTTTGCTTTCTAGGTTATTGTAATTCAGAACATCAGAATTATTTAAAAACAGCAATTGAAGATTATACAAGAGAACAGAAGAATGCTGATCGTAGTCTTCGTGGTCCTACCACAACTATAATTTACGCACAAGAGGGTGAGGATATAGAAGATGCGAAAAAGCAGAGTGAATACTTTACTGAACTTAGAGATGCTCTGTATATTGTGAAGGATGGATATTTATTAAAAGATTATCAATCTATAAGTTCTATTAAGGAGTATATGAATCTCAATATGGTTTTACTTGACGGATATGAATCAGATATACCAATGGAAGATTTCACAAAAAAATCTATAGAGGAGTTGAAACAGGAAAATCAGTATTATCAGTATCTGATTGATCATGAAATAGAATTAGAGGCTAGCCCATATCAATTAACAGTCTGGAATATTCCTAAACAATTGTTTAATGGGATAGGTGCACTAGCTGTATTCTTTTTCTTCCTATTGTGGATTTTTGATATTTTCGGGTTAGAATTTGATACAGGAAGTTTTAAAAATATTTATTCATCTTCGTACTCTAGAAAAGAAATTTTGTTATCAAAGCTTATCTTTTCTTTTACCTTATTAGGAATCTATTTATTTATTTTGATTGGCTTATTAATACTTGTAGGTATATTCTGTGGCTGGGGAAATCCGATGTATCCGTGTATGCTGAGCAATGAAATGTTGCCTATTTGGCAGACGGTATGCACGATGGGTTTGATACTGATAGCAGGTTTAATTTTCATGATTTTCTTTGTTTATGCGATTGCGATGTTTGTGTCTAGCAGCTCTTCTACTTTAATTATTACGTTCATTACATATATGACTGTTGCAGTTCTTCAGCAAGCACTTGGCCTACAGAAAATCTATGGCTTCATTCCGCTTTGTTATAATGAAACATTGGAAATTGTATCTAATCATCAAAATTTGATTGCATTACCAGCCGGTTGTATCTTGGGCGGACTTCTATGGTATGTAGCTTATGTTTATTTTAAAAGAAAAGATTTACAGAATGGATAGAAAGGGGAGATTAGATGCTTCAATTTATTTGGTTTGAAATAAAAAGAAATTTAAAACGAAAAGAAGTAATTTTCCTGACACTGATCCTTGTGCTTTGTGAAGTTGCACTGTTGATGCAATGCAATACTAATTCTCATTATGAAGATGTTTTCTCTTTACAGGAAAAAAGGCAGAATTTGTTTTATAATAACTATCCTATCATAGATAAAGAAAAGAATGAAGAAATCGATCAAAAGGTTTTACAGTTAAACAAAACATTTGCGGAATATACTTCACAAAAGCGAAATCACCAATGGAAAGAGATGTTAACTTCTTTATTAGATATGTATATTTTTGAAGAAGAGATGTCGTATTATTCACTTCCTAAGGAATATCGTGATTCATTGCCAAATGTAGAAGAGGTAAAGGATATTGTAAAGAAAATGGATTTATTTGATGGTTCTAAGTATGAACCGTATATGTTACAGCTTGACTGGATGGGGGAATATTATACAAAATTATCGTATCATGCTGAGGCTTTGAAAATGCGTTATCTGTATTCTATCTATGATCAGTATATAGGTGTTTTATCGTATTCATCGGTTAATAGTTCTACTCTTCTGATACAGCTGATGAGAAGTGTTTTGGCAGTTGTCTTGCCATTATTAGTGGCAATCTTATTCTTTGATGATCATAAATACTATCATGAAATAGGGGTAGATAAATCAATGATGGTTATTCCGAAAGTAAGAAGAACATTTATTATTTCTAAAATAATCGCAAACTCAGCCCTTGTTTTATTTGTGGTATTTGTACCAATTCTGCTTATGGCATGTATTTTAGGTATTTTTGATCATTTCCAGTATCATAGTTACCCAACAGTTGTGAATGAAGGTGGAATAATAGGTACAGCAGTTAGCTATGTAAGAGATGGCGGTTATCTATTGCGTGATTCAGAAGAATTGTATTTAGGTGTTACCCGTATGTCTGAAAATATGTTTAGTAATCCTAATATTGATTTAATACCAATGTGGGCAGTGAATGTATTAGGGATGGCTATGATCATATTTCTAATTATCTTCTATGTTCAAATTAATCTGTTCTGTACACGTTTATTTAAAAATTCATATGTAGCTTTATTATGTAATCTATTAATTATTGCAGTATTGGTTTATTATGCACCTGTGGAATCGATTGATGCATTACGATGTTTAAATCCAATGATATATAAAGATCCTTTCTTGAATATTATGGGAACAAGCTATTATCCATGGCTTACAGGAATGCTGGTTATTGGCGGATATAATATATTATTATATATTGCAAATCGTATTTTATTTAGATTTAAATATTATGGATAAGTTTTTTAAGTATTCTTAAGAATTGCAAATTTATAAATGTGTTAATATATTTGTGATTCTTGGGAGTGGTGAGAATGGATATCATATATGAATTAATTTTAACAATTTTTCTAGAATATATTATGGATGTGTCTAGTAATCGTAAAATAACGTTGTGGGTTCGTATCCCCTTGCTAATTTTGTTAATAGTTTTCTTTGGCGCTATCCTTTTATCATTGACAATTGTAGGGCTAGAGTTAATAAAAAATAAAGAAGTGTATACTGGCTGTATTTTCATATTCATTGCATTATTATTTGTTATTTGGATCATAAAGCTAGTTAAAGATGCATATAGGAGAATTGAGAAAAAATAAGAATTAAGAAAAAAGAGCTGTTGAGTAAGCAGCTCTATTGTTGTTCTACAGATAAAATCAGTTCTTTTGCATATGGCAAAGATGCAATCCAATCACATACTACATGCCATTCATCTAATTTATGATGTCTTCTAGCATAATATATATTCATTAAAGTTTCATAATTCATACTGCATGTACGTAACTGGTGGTAGTTAGTAGGCAATAATTGAATCATGCTGTACCATACTTCTTTATCTTTTGTTTCTAAATATTCCTGACGAAGTTCTTCTAATACTTCGATAGTTTGTTTTAAACTTGCGAGTGCTTTTTCATTCATGTGATCATGAGAGAAATCACTTAGTTCAAAAGGTTTACTTGCGATTTTATGCATAGTAGATGTAGAGTTCGCAACCGTTGCGACTTTATAGGTATCATATTCTTTCCACCAATATAATGGGGCAGTAAAGTCAACAGAAACAAATATCTGACGTATAAATTTACGATGATCACTTCCTGCACGAGTTAAGCGCTGTGCTAGATTCAAATCATTAGGTCCCATGATGAAATTTCCAGATTCATCATAATAACTATCCATACGATTCCAGCTATTCATAGGGTTTCTTGCGCCACGAATAGCATTTTCAAAATTCATAACACTTGTTCTTTCAATTGTAATCATAAAGTAACCTCATTTCTATCTTGTATTATTCTATCATATCTCCATGTCCATGCCTACTATTCTTATTGACTTCTTTGTGAAAGTATTATCTTGAACATAATTCAAAAGATAAATGCATATAGAATGGTAGGAGGATATCGTAATGAGAACAATGAAAATAGAAAAAGAATTACTGTTTCCTAATCAGGTTAAGGAAAATGTAGAGCTGCATGTACAAAGTGATTTGACATATCATAAAGAAATAGAGGGGGTTCGAGCATTAGGAGAACTGCATATACAAGGTGCATATAGAGATGAGCACCATAACATACAGGAATATAGAGAAACATTAGATATGGATATATTAGCACCGAACCACAAATTATCAGAAGAGAATTTTCAGTTAGATATTCAAAATTATCAGGCACATGTAAAATCTGATGGTATTTTATTAGATATAGAAATTGGTATTTATGGTTTATTAGAAAAAGAGATAGAATATGTTGAGGAAATAAGAAATACTCATCAGGCAGAAGTTGTAAAGGAACAAGAAGCAGAGGAGCATGAGATAGAAGAAGAAACACAGTTTGAGGATTTATTTGAAGATGATGAAGCAACCTTTACATCGTATCGTATGGTAGTTGCAAAAGAAAGTGATACGTATAGTGCGATAGCGCATCGTTATGATGTAAAAGAAGATGAATTACGTACCATCAATAACCATAAAGAAGTTATTGCCAAATCTCTCTTAATTCTTCCTTAGTCGGAAAACTTTTAAAAAGTATTGAAATGTAAGATGCTTTTGTTTATAATGATTACGTAACTGCAATGAAGAGAAGGAGTACTATATGTTTCAGGCAGAGAGAACTTTCGGCTGGTGGAAGAAAGTGCTGAGTATATAGGAAGGTAGTCTTGGAGCTGATATTCAGAAAGTTCAGTAAGAATATTCGTAATACACGGCGTTAACGTGATGAGGCACAGTAATGTGTGAAATAAGGTGGTACCACGTGATCAGCGTCCTTAGCGGACGTTTTTTTATTTTCTGGAGGTGATAATATGCGTTTAGATATGCCTATAGTAGAAACAGAAAGACTTTTGCTGCGACCAATAGAAGAAAGTGATGCAAGTGAAATATATGAATATTATCATGATCCAGCTGTTACAAGGTATCTGACTTTTCCGCCACATCCAAGTATTGATGATACATTACGTGTTATTCGTGCTTTTTATCTATCTTATGAAAGACAAGGTGTGCCACAGACATGGGTAATGGTACATAAAGAACATGACAAGGTCATTGGAAATTTAAATATTCATACGATAGATGGTGATATTGGTGAGATTGGTTATGTACTTCATCCATCTTATTGGAATCAAGGATTGATGAAAGAAGCATTACAGGAGCTTGTATATGTGGCATTTCATCATACTGGTCTAAGAAGAATTGAAGCAAAAGTTGCGGTAGAGCATGAAAAAAGTGCTGCTTTACTAACAAAATGTCATTTTAAAAAAGAAGGTATTTTACGTAATTATACAAAATTAAGCGATGGCATTTATCATGATATGGGATTGTTTAGTTTATTGAAAGAAGATATAAAGGAGTGTTAAGATGAGAAAGACATTAGATGCGAAGTACAATCATCTGCAGGTAGAAAAAGATCATTACCAACAATGGATTGAACATGGTTATTTCACTGCTGGTGATAAAAGCAAAGATCCATTCTGTATCGTAATCCCACCACCAAATGTAACTGGAAAATTACATTTAGGTCATGCATGGGATACTACTTTACAGGATATTGTATCACGCTACAAACGTATGCAGGGATATGATATGTTATGGCTTCCTGGAATGGATCATGCAGGTATTGCGACACAGGCAAAAGTTGATGAGCGTTTGAAAAATGAAGGGATTTCCCGCTATGATATCGGGCGTGAAAAATTCTTAGAACGTGCTTGGGAATGGAAAGAAGAATATGCGACTACCATTCGTAAACAATGGGCTAAGATGGGATTATCTTTAGATTATACTAGAGAACGTTTTACATTAGACGAAGGGTTAAGCAAAGCAGTACGTAAAGTGTTTGTGGATCTATACAATGATGGCTTGATCTATCAGGGAGAACGTATCATTAACTGGGATCCAGAAGCGAAAACAGCTTTATCAAACATTGAAGTTATACATAAAGAAATTGAAGGTGCGATGTACTATTTCAACTATAAAGTAGTTGAAACTGGTAAGAACCTAGTAATCGCAACAACTCGTCCAGAGACCATGTTTGCGGATCAGGCAATCTTTGTCCATCCAGATGATGAACGTTATAAAGATATTATTGGTATGCATGTAATAAACCCTGCCAATGGGGAAGAGTTACCAATTATGGCGGATGATTACATTGATATGTCATTTGGTACAGCAGTTATGAAATGTACGCCAGCACATGATCCTAATGACTTTGCTTTGGCAAAAAAATATAACTTAGCTATGCCAATCTGTATGAATCCGGATGGTACCATGAATGAGTTAGCTCATAAATATGAAGGGATGGATCGTTTCGAATGTCGTAAAGCTTTAGTAGCTGATTTTGAAAAGAACGGCATTGTAGATCATATTGAAAAACATATGCATCAGGTAGGACATTCTGAACGTACAGGAGTTATTGTAGAACCATATTTATCTAAACAATGGTTTGTAAAGATGAAACCATTAGCTGATAGTGTTTTGAAAAATCAGGAAATTGAAGAACAGAAAATTCATTTCTATCCGACTCGTTTTGAAAAGACTTTCCATCAGTGGTTAGAGAATATTGAAGATTGGTGTATTTCTCGTCAGTTATGGTGGGGACATCGTATTCCTGCTTGGTATCATAAAGAAACACATGAAATCTATGTAGGTATGGAATATCCAAAAGATATTGAAAACTGGGTACAGGATGAAGATGTATTAGATACTTGGTTCTCAAGTGCATTATGGCCATTCTCAACTTTAGGCTGGCCTGAGGAAACACCAGATCTAGAACGTTATTTCCCAAATGATGTATTGGTAACCGGTTATGATATCATCTTCTTCTGGGTAGCTCGTATGGCTTTCCAGACTCGTTACTGTATGAAAAACAGACCATTTAAAGATGTCTTGATCCATGGACTTGTTCGTGATGCGAATGGTCGTAAGATGAGTAAATCTTTAGGTAATGGTATTGATCCAATGGATGTAATTCAGGATCATGGCGTAGATGCTTTACGTTTCTTCTTAACTACAAATTCTACACCTGGACAGGATTTGCGTTATATAGATGAAAAGGTAGAGGCAAGCGCAAACTTTATTAATAAAATCTGGAATGCATCACGTTTTGTGCTAATGCAGATACCTGAAACTATGGAAATTGAGGATATTGATTTAACAAATGTTTCTATGATTGATAAGTGGATTTTAAAACGTTTCAATGAAGTATTACAGAGTGTTACTGCCAATATGGAAAAATACGAATATGCTCTTGTTGGTAATGAATTATACAGCTTTATCTGGGATGATTTCTGTAGCTGGTATATTGAATTAAGTAAAGCTGGATTGCAGAGTGAAGATGAAACAGTTCGTAAAGCAGCACAGTCAACACTAGTAACAGTATTAAGCGGTATTGTTCGTATGTTGCATCCATTCATGCCATTTGTCACTGAAGAAATTTATCTTGCTATACCTCATACAAAAGAAAGCATTAATCTGGAAACATGGCCAGAAATGGTAGAAATTGATATGAGTGATGAAGAAATGACTTCTATTCGTCAATTAATTACAATGATTGAAGCAGTTCGTAGTCTAAGAGTTGACTATAACTTAAAACCTAGTATGGATATTGAAGTTGTGATCAAAAATGAAAACAATGAAATTATGCCTTGTATTGAATACATCAATGCTATTCTACAAAAGATGTGTCATGCGACATGGACAAGTGTTGAAAGCAATGAAGAAATGGCAGTACGTCCAATTTTAAATGGTACATTAAATGTTCCATTAGCTTCTATTATCAATGTTGAGGAAGAAATTGAAAAACTTACCAAAGAATTAAAACGTTTAACACAGGAAATCAAACGTGGAGAAGGTATGTTGAATAATCCTAACTTTGTAAATAAAGCGCCAGAAGCTAAAGTAAATGCAGAACGTGAAAAATTAGAAGGTTATCGTTCTCAGTATGCAATTGTAGAAAAACAATTAGCAGATATGAAAAATAAACTATAATATTTCTTCAATAAAAAAGTGATATGACTTATAATAAGCAAATGTCATATCACTTTTTATGTATACATACAAAGCAGAAAAGAACTGGATATATAATCTATTCATGGTATAATTCTTATAAAGAAATTTAGATGATTTTATGAGAGGATAAAACTTTATGAACAGTAAAAAAACAATACACTTATACTATTTAGCATCAGTGTTATTTTACATAGTCGCTATTACTAAGTTTTTTAGTACAGGATTTTCTTCTGGTGTGGTTTGGCTATGTTTGGGTTCTGCATTTCTTTGTATTGGATCAACTAATAATGAATGAGAAATAATAAATTGGAATTTTACGAGGTATTTAGTCTATGGGAAAGGAAATGAATTATTATATAGGTTTCCATGATTTTCTGCATTTAGCTCAATATGCATTGGATATTGGGTGTGTGATATGTAAGAGGAAAATGCTAAAATCGTTAGTAGCAATTTCTATAAGCTAGAATATAAGGGGCAGGTAATATATGAATAAAGAAATTTTGTTATCTAATATAGATAAGGTTCACACTACAGAATTAGGTGTAAATAGAATTAAGAAAAACCTTAAGTTAGATATTAATGATGTTGTAGAATATTGTAAGAGCAAAGTACTAGATAATAAATGTAATATTTATAAAAAGGGAAAGAATTGGTATTGTGAGATTGATAATATAAAAATAACTATTAACTCATATAGTTATACGATTATAACTGCACATATAAAATAAGTAATCTAAAAAATTTGCATGAGGGTTATAAGCATAAAAATAGTAAAATAAAAACTAGAGAAAATTCTGAGAGGAATAAACTCTAGTTTTTTGACTGCTATTGTGATATTGCATCTTTTAAGCCATCGCTAAATACGATTTCATAGCCATCTTTTGAGAAAGATTCTGTATCATCTTCTTTTGGCTGATTTTCATCATAGACCCAAATTGCGTTAGCTTCAATACCTTCTTCTTCTTTTAGTTTATTTAATAATTCAACGCCTTCCTGATGTGTCATTGAGTATAGAGTTGTAGAAAGGATATCCGCAATACCGCTGTTCTTAGTAATAACTGTTACAGAACGGCAATGCCTAGCAGGCATTAGAGTATCAGGATCAATGATATGATGCATGATTTCTCCATTATATGTGTAATAACGCTGATAATCTCCACTTGTCACAAAAGAAGTATCTCCATTTGATTTAATAGAAACTAAAGAGTCAGTAGCTTGAGCATTTAGATTGGGAATCTGAATACCTACAGACCATGTGTCATCTACAGGCTTGTTTCCAATAAGACGGATATTTCCTCCACCGTTGATAATAGCATGCTCCAAACCTTCACTCTCTAATTCTTCTGCAATTAATTCTACCGCAAAGCCTTTTGCGACTCCACCAACATCTAAAGAAACATTAGGATCATCAATATATACGGTATTGTTTTCTTCATCAATCTGAACATGTTCCCAGCCGGTATGCTTTTGAGCTTCTTCTAATTCACTCATAGATGGAATTTTGCTTTCTGTACCATTCTGATTAGCAATTGTTCCTTCTTCGCGATAATCATGCCAGATGTTGAAGACACTTCCCATCGTGATATCAAACTGATGGCTGCTTATGGAATCATATTGCTTTGAAAGAGTTAAGAGATCAATAACAGCAGGGTCGACTTCTACACTTTGTTTTCCAGCATTATCATTGATAGTCTTAATATTGTTTATACCATCGTATGAGTTGTATTTATCGAATAAATGGTCATAGTGTAAAAATAATTCTTTTAATTTATCACTATACTTTTCAAATTCTGCTTCACTATCGGTATAAGCTATAAAGGATACAACAGTATCAAAACCAATATCGGTAGCACTCATAGAATATCTTTCTGGTTCTTTTTCTGTACAGCCACTCACTGCAAGAAGCATGAGTAGAACACTTAATATTTTTTTCATTTCATCACCGTTTGTCATTATAACATTATTTTGCGATTTTGAAAGTATTTTACTAGAAAAAAGGAATTATATCTATTTTATAAACATACTTGAAATAAGAAAATTATGGATATTCCATTTTTTGTGTTTGAAATATGGGGGAAGTATGGGTTTCTTTTCGGAAAAAATATAAATTTCTCTTTTTATCAGTCTGTGAAGATGTTATAATTACCAATGTATGCAATTAAATAAATTTGTGTGCAATTGGAAGATTAGAGAAAGGTAAGGTGACTATGATGTCATTGTTTAAAGGACCGATGCGTGAGCACATTCCTGGACACAAAGAGTTAAGTGACCATGTAGACATCAAAGAAGTAAAAGCCAATAATAAGGTATATATACCTTTGATTTGCGGATCTTCTGTAAATGTAGATGTTCTAGTAAATGAAGGCGACCATGTTTATGTGGGAACAAAAATTGCCCAGTGCAATGAACGCAATATTGTTCCTATTTATGCAAGTGTTTCTGGTACGATCGGCAAAATTGAGAAACGCATGCATTCTTCCTTGAAGCCAGTGAATCATTTGGTAATTGAAAATGATGGGAAGTATGAACAGGTACAGGCTTTTGAACCACTGGATTATAAAACAGCTGATCGCACAACGTTAATTGACTTTATGATGAATGCAGGAATCATTGGACTTGGTGGTGCAGGATTCCCAACTTATGTAAAATATAAGTTTGCGAAAGATATCACAAAGCTGATTATCAATGCAGTTGAGTGTGAACCATTTATTACTGCGGATTATAAAATGGTTCAGGCACATAAAGAAGAGTTTGTGACTGGTATTGCCGCAATGAAGAAAATGGCAATGGCACCAGAAGTTGTCATTGCGATCAAAAAGACACACCCAGATTTAATTAAGTTTGTGGAAGATGCCATTAAAGGAATTGAAGGATGCAGTGTAAAAGCTGTTCCTGATGTATATCCTATGGGCTGGGAACGAGTGTTAGTGCGTGAAATCATGCATAAAGAATATGATCGACTTCCAAGTGAAGTTGGGGCAATTGTCAATAATGCGACTACTGCAATTGCTTTTGGTGAAGCGTTATTATACGGAAAACCGATTGTGACAAAGACCTTGACTGTATCAGGAAATGCAGTTAAAGAACCTATGAATGTTAGTGTACCGGTTGGTGTTCCAGCAAGTGAAGTTATCGCTGCATGTGGCGGTTATACATGTGAAGAAGTAAAATTGATTGCTGGTGGACCTATGATGGGTAAAACAATCGTTAATGATATGTTTGTTGTAGATCGTAATATGAACGCCATCACGGTATTAGAAAATAAACCATTCGACAGTATTGCCTGTCTGCGCTGTGGTAAATGTTCTGATCATTGTCCTGCAGGCTTACAGCCGGTACGCATTGCACAGGCTAATAAAACAAACGATAAAGCAACAGTGGAAAAACTATGTGCAATGGATTGTATAGAGTGTGGTCTTTGTACATATATTTGTCCATCTCGATTAGATGTGACAGAAAATGTTCGTCGAGCAAAACGTCAGCTGATGCTGGCCAAGCAGTAAGGGAGGGTAACGTATGAAGTTTGTATTTAATGCATCACCTAACTTACGTCAAAAACAAAGTACAAAACAGATCATGTTAGAGCTGATGATTGGATTGCTTGTAGTATTTGCTTTTTCATTATTCTATTATCATCAGGTATATGGCATGAAATATGCTATGCAGGCAGTGAAACTATTGATAGTTTCTTTAGTTGTAGCACTTGTTACTGAAACTGCATGGGCATTCTTCATGAAAAAAGGAGCGAAATTTAATTTCGCATACATAAAGAAATTCCTAAGTGGATCTTTTGGATGGATTACAGCAATTATTCTAACATTGATGTGTCCAATCAGCATTAGTCCATATGCATTAGGAGTAGCTACTTTCTTTGCGATTTTCTTTGCAAAACTAGTATTTGGAGGATTTGGAAATAACATTTTCAATCCAGCGGCTGTTGGTAGAGCAGTAATCTTTGCGACATTCGTTGGGGCAACTACTGATGTAATCACATCAGCAACACCTACAACAGTGATTGCGAATGACTTTAACTGGTTAGTTGTAAATCCAGAAATGATCACAGAAATGTTTGATCAGATTGGCGGTTTGCAGACATTATTTACTGGCTGGTATCCAGGTGCAATCGGAGAAACGAGTGCATTAGTAATCTTACTAGTAGGTGTTGTATTAGCAATTCGTAAAGTAATTGATTGGCGAGTACCAGTGATTTATCTAGGCAGTATCTTTGTGTTAACATTTGCGATTGCCTTAATGCGTGGAGTAGGAAACTATGGAAGTCTTCCTGGTTATATCTGGTATCCATTATTACATCTATTAACTGGTGGAGTTATGTTTGGAGCTGTATTTATGTTGACAGATCCAGTTACTTCTCCAACGAGTGCACAAGGTCGCTGTATCTTTGCGTTAGGTGCAGCAATATTAACAGTGCTGATCCGTATCAAAGCAAACCTTCCTGAAGGATGTTTATATTCAATCCTATTGATGAATATGTTTTCACCAATGATTGAAAAGAGCTTATCTGGAAAACAATTGGCACTTCGTAAGAAAGCAAGAATTATCTTTGCGAGTGTAGCCGTAGTTGGATTAGGCAGTGTATTACTAGCTGCTAATGTAATTGAAGCAAGAGAACCAGATCCTGCAGTAATGATCAGTACATCTGATGAAGATGTAAATAATTTTGATGCAAAAGTAAGCGGGCAGACAGAAAATGAAGATGGTTCGACTACTTTCCATGTAGAAGCACAAGGATATGCATCCAGCACAGATCCAAATATCTACAATAAGTTTGATATTACAGTAAAAGACGATAAAATCGTTAGTGTTGTACCTACGGAAATCAATGATACTGAGTATGTAGGTGATAAGATTGATAATCCAGTATTCTTAGATCAGTTTGCTGGTATGGATTTAAAAAATGATATAACTGTAGAGAAAAATGATGCAGTTTCAGGAGCTACGTTCTCATCTAAATCTGCTGTTCGTGCAGTTGAAGAAGTGCGTAAAGCTCTAGGATATTAGGAGGTAAGAACATGAAAAAGATACTTCATCTGACTGTTTTCTTAGCTCTGATTGCAGCTTTGGCTGGAGGAGCGTTAGCATTTGCGAACAATATGACTGCTCCTGTAATTGCGGCTAATGAATTGGCGGCTGAAAAAGAAAATTTAAAAATTATTTATCCAGATGTTAGTGATGATGCATTTGAAGTAGTGGAAAAAGATGTATCAGAAACTATTGAAAAAATCTTTTCTGTAGAAGGAAAAGGATATATTTTCAAAATGAATGTAGCAGGTTATGATGGTGGTACTAGTTTCTTAGTAGCATTAAATGAAGATGGTACAGTTTATGATTATGTTGCAATTTCTAATGGTGATACGAAAGGTTTAGGTTCCAAAGTAACCGAACAGCCATTCCGTGATTCATTAAAAGGAAAAGATGCAACTACTGATGAAATTTTAGATGATGTAATAACAGGAGCTACATTATCAAGTAAACCGATTCTTGAAGGAATCCAAGAAGCAGCTAAATATCAGGCTGACAAATTACAGTAGGAGGTGGATGAAGAATGAACCGTAAAGAAAATTTTACAGCAGGATTCATCCGTGAAAATCCTGTATTCTCACTATATTTAGGACTATGTTCAACACTAGCAATTACCACATCATTAAATAACGCGATTGGTATGGGGGTTGCAGTTATCGTTGTATTGATTTTATCAAATGTGCTTATTTCTTTGATTCGTAATATTACGCCATCTGAAATTCGTATTCCGGTATATATCGTAATTATTGCAACATTAGTTAAAATCATTCAGATGTTTATTAAAGCTTATGCTGCTAGCCTTGATGAGGCTCTAGGTGTATTTATACCGCTGATTGTTGTTAACTGTATTATTCTAGGACGTGCAGAAGCGTTTGCTAGTAAGAATGGTGTTATAGATTCTGCATTAGATGGATTAGGAATGGGGTTAGGCTATACCGCTTCTATTACTTTGATGTCTTGTATTCGTCAGATTCTTTCAACAGGTGTATTATCTTTTGATAATCCATTCAATGCGGCACAGAACATTTTTACAATCCGTATTATTCCTGAAGATTTTGCGATTTCTATGTTCTCTCAGCCATTTGGAGCATTCTGTACATTTGCATGTTTAGCTGCTGGACTTGCAGCTTATAAAGCATACAAATCTAAAAAACTGGAAAAGGAGGCGAAATAAACGATGGATTGGAGTCATTTATTTGTCATGCTGATAACGTTTGTATTCATTAATAACGTTGTCCTAAACCAGTTTCTTGGTATGTGTCCATTCATGGGAGTATCCAAGAAAAGCAGTTCTGCCATCGGAATGGGTGCTGCGGTAACATTCGTTATTGTAGCGGCATCTATTGTAACTTATGGTTTATATTATGGTGTATTGGAACCTTTAGGATTACAATACATGGATTTAATTACATTCATTTTAGTTATTGCGGCATTAGTACAGTTAGTTGAAATGATCATCAAAAAGCTAAGCCCATCTCTGTATAAAGCTTTAGGGGTTTATCTTCCATTGATTACAACAAACTGTGTTGTATTAAATGTTACCTTAAACAATATCAGCAGTGGATATAATTTTGCGGAAATGCTTACGTATTCTTTCGCAATCCCTGTAGGATTTACATTAGTATTATATATTTTCTCAACTATTCGTGAGCGTCTAGATGCTTGTGATACTCCAGAATCCTGGAAAGGAAATCCGATTGCCTTGATCGTTGCAGCAATCATGGCATTAGCATTTAGCGGATTAATGGGATTAGTATAATGAAAGCCTTACTTCCTGTCTTATATTTAGGAGTACTTGGTGCTATTTATGCATTGGTATATCACTTCAATCATAAAACACCGCTTCCTAAAGGCTGTGAAGATTTAAAAGCACAGTGCAAGGGTTGTCAAGATTTGTCTTGCTGCAACAATCCTGCACATGATGAATAGAAAGGGGTAAAATCCATGGTAACTGCAATCATTATGATGCTAGTCTTGGGTGCAATTCTTGGTTTAGGCTTAGGAATCGCAGACCGTTTCTTAAGTGTTGAAGCAGATGAACGAGTAGAAAAAGTTACTAGCATGCTTCCAAATTATAACTGCGGTAGTTGTGGCTATGCTGGATGCAGCGGGTTAGCAGAAGCATTAGTCAATGGTGAAGTCACTGTTGTTGGTACTTGCAGACCTTGTAAACCAGATCAGAAAGCAGCAATCGCTGAATATCTAAATAACACACCAGGACCAGATGGTACTTGTGCAAAAGTAAAACCATAACATGGAACTCTTATGGCTAACGCTGTAAGAGTTCTTTTTTCAATAATTTAATGTATAAAATTGTGATTAATTAGACTCATGTAATAATTTACATCATTATTTTTAATTTCTTTCAGAAAAGTGTTGACAATTATTTTCATATTCATTATGATTATTTCATAAAACAAAAGCAAAGAAGTGACATAGTAAAAATTTCTGAGACATAAGAGATATGGTGGCTGGTGAAAACCATACGTTGAGAAATTTTGAATACACCACGGAGCTATTATCCTGATAAGGGATAGTCGGAGTCATAACGTTATCTATGAGAAGTTGTTGAACTTACAAAGGTTATAATCGTGAGATTATAATAAATTGAGGTGGTATCGCGCTAGCTCGCCCTCTAGGGACGGGCTTTTTTGCTTTATAATTATATGTTTAGGGAGGAAAGTTAAAATGAAAAAAGTTATCGCACTATTAATGACTGTGGGAATGGCACTCACTGGTTGTGCAAGTGAAAGTAGCGAACCGAAAAGCTTGTCTGAAGTAAAGATTGGTGCTATTCAATTTGCACAACATCCTGCTTTAGATAAAGCATATCAGGGATTTAAAGATACGTTAGTAGAAGCTGGGGTAAAAGAAGAAAATATTGATTTTCAGAATGCCAGTGGTGATCCATCGAACTGTCAGACAATTGCAGAGAAATTTGTGAATGATGGAGATGATCTGATTTATGCAATTGCGACTGATGCATTACAGGCAGCTGCTAATAAAACAACGAATATTCCAATCGTTGGTTCTGCTGTTACTGATTTTGAAACTGCTGGTGTTGTAGAATCAAATGATAAACCAGGTACAAATGTTACTGGGGCTAGTGATTTAAATCCAATTAAAGAACAAATGGAACTATTAAAAATGTTACTTCCAGAAGCAAAGAAAATCGCAATCTTCTATTGCAGTGATGAGGCAAATTCTGTTTATCAGGGAGGAATTGCTTTAGAAGCTGCGAAAGAATTAGGCTTAGATGCTGAAGAAGTTACTGTATCAAATGATTCTAGCGCTATTCAACAGGTTACTCAATCTTTGATTGGGAAATATGATGCCGTATATATTCCTACAGATAATCTGCTTGCTTCTAATATGGCGACAGTTACACAGGTAACAAATGAAAACAATTTGCCAGTCATCGTTGGAGAAGAAAGCATGTGTGAAAATGGTGGTTTAGCTACATTGAGCCTTGATTATTATAAAGTTGGGCAGAATGCAGGGCAGCAGGCACTTGATATTTTAAATGGAAAATCAAAAGTTGAAGAAACTCCTATTGCATTTGTAAAAGGGGAAGATTGTCAGTATTTTGTGAATAAAAAAGTTGCGGATCAATTAGGAATTGAAATTCCTGAAGAGTTAGACGCTACATTGATTGGAGAATAGTATATGTCTATTTTATTATCATTACAGGGAGCGATAGGCCAAGGGATTCTATGGGGGATTATGGCTCTTGGTGTATATCTGACATTTCGAATCTTAGATATCGCTGATTTATCAGTAGATGGAAGCTTTGCGACAGGTGGAGCGGTTTGTGCTGTAGCATTAATTGCAGGAATGCATCCACTCATTGCGATTCTTCTAGCAACTTTATCTGGTTTCTTAGCTGGATTTATTACTGGTTTTTTACATACAAAATGTAAGATGCCAGCCATTCTATCAGGTATCTTAACTCAATTGGCACTTTATTCCATTAACTTAAGAATCATGGGAAAAAGTAATATTCCATTACTGCAGTCACATACCTTATTCAAAGATCTAGCAAACATGATTCCACTTACATCACAATGGATCACAATTGTAATTGGTTTAGTATTTAGTTTTATTGTAGTTGCTGGTATTTATTGGTTCTTAGGAACAGAATTTGGATCTTGTTTAAGAGCAACTGGTAATAATGAAAATATGGTTCGTGCCAATGGTGTAAATACGGATACAATGAAATTGTTTGGTCTAATGTTAAGCAATGGACTTGTTGCAATGAGTGGGGCTTTAGTAACACAGCAGCAAAGTGTAGCTGATGTAAAGATGGGGACAGGTGCTATCGTTATTGGTTTAGCATCTATCGTTATTGGAGAAGTTATCTTTGGGAAAAAAGCAGGCTTTAAGTTACGTTTAACATCCATTGTTGTTGGTTCTATTATTTATCGTATGATAGTTGCCATTGTCCTACAGATGGGACTTAATACAGATGATTTAAAGTTATTGACTGCTTTGATTGTCGCCATCGCATTAACAGTTCCTGTTCTTCTTAATAAAAAGAAACGAATTTCAATGTATAAAAAATTAACAGGAAAGGAATTTGAGAATCATGCTTAAGTTAGAAAAAGTTTCAAAATCATTTCATATTGGAACTCCAAATGAGAAATGTGTAATTAAAAGTCTTGATTTAGAATTAAAACAAGGAGATTTTGTAACTGTTATTGGAGGAAATGGTGCAGGGAAAAGTACTTTATTAAATCTGATTGCTGGTGTACATCCAATTGATTGTGGTATTATAACTTTGGATGGACAAAATATATCCCTTGCCCCTGAATACCAGCGAGCTAAACTTATCGGACGTGTCTTTCAGGATCCGATGATGGGAACTGCATCTGATATGCAGATTATTGAAAACTTGGCTATGGCTGCTCGTCGTGGTCAAAGAAGAAGTTTACGCTGGGGTGTGACTAAGAAAGAGAAACAGGAGTATTATGAAGCAGTTAAAACATTAGGATTAGGTCTAGAAGAACGTTTAAATGCCAAAGTTGGTTTGTTATCTGGAGGTCAGCGTCAGGCATTGACCTTATTAATGGCTACACTTCATAAACCACAATTGTTATTGCTGGATGAGCATACAGCTGCACTTGATCCAGCAACAAGTGCAAAGGTGTTAAAGCTTACCAACGATATTGTGACGAGTCAGAATTTAACAGCTATGATGGTAACTCATAATATGAAAGATGCAATTGATATAGGAAATCGTTTAATTATGATGTATGAGGGACATATCATCTATGATGTAGAAGGGGAAGCAAAGAAAAAATTGACTGTTGCGGATTTACTGAAGAAATTTGAAGAAGCAATCGGTGAAGAGTTTGTTAATGATAGGATGTTATTAGGCTAGTTCAGCTAGCCTTTTTTCATTCTTATATATAATCTGAAAGAATGAAAATGTTTATAATAAATTGAAAATATTTTCTGAAAATAGTATATTTTAATTATGAAATACGGTATAATATAAAAGTATATGTGAAAGGGAGGATTTCTATGGCAGTAGAAGATTTAATCATACCTCAGTATTATGAAAACAAACTGGATATTATATCTACTGAAGTCGCAATCAAATATGTAAAAGATTTATTCGAAAGAAGATTGGCACATCATTTAAATCTCATGCGTATTTCAGCACCATTATATGTATCAAAAAGCAGTGGATTGAATGATGATTTGAATGGAATAGAAAGACCAGTAGGTTTTGATATTATGGAAATAAAAGGGGAAGAATATGAGATCGTACATTCTCTAGCAAAATGGAAACGTATGGCATTAAAACGATATCATTTTAATATTGGTAAAGGTATTTATACAGATATGAATGCGATTCGAAGAGATGAAGTATTAGATAATCTTCATTCCTGTTATGTAGATCAATGGGACTGGGAGAAAATAATTGCGAAGGAACATCGTACAATTGATTTCTTAAAAATGACAGTAAGAAATATTATGAAGGCACTAAAAGAAACAGAAAAGGAATTGGACATTGTATTTGAAAATCTAGTTCCATTTATTCAGGAAGATGTGTTCTTTATCACAACACAGGAATTAGAAGATTTGTATCCGAAACTTACCCCAAAACAAAGAGAGTATGAGATTGTAAAGAAACATAAAACTGTCTTTCTAATGCAAATTGGGGATAAACTTGCGAGTGGACAAAAACATGATGGCAGGGCTCCTGACTATGATGACTGGAAATTAAATGGAGATATTTTATTGTATTATCCGATTTTAGATACAGTATTAGAAATAAGCAGTATGGGTATACGTGTTGATAAGAATGCTTTGCAGGAGCAATTAAAGAAGGCTGGTTGTGAAGAGCGTATTCAGCTTCCATTTCATCAGATGCTGATGCATGATGAGCTTCCACTTACAATAGGTGGCGGTATTGGGCAATCTAGAATCTGTCTGATTTTACTGAATAAGGCTCACATTGGAGAAGTACAGGTATCTCAATGGAGTAAAGAAATGCGTGAGGAATGTGAAAAACATCATATTTATTTGTTGTAAGAAAAAGAACGCTTGTCTGCGTTCTTTTTAATGTCGTTTCTGAGTAATTAAATGTTCATCAATAAGTTTTTGAATATGTGCCTGATCAGGATCAATATAAATAGTTTTATAGTTTGATAAAGATACAAAGCTACCTTTATTACCAGGTATTTTCTTTAACTGTCTTACTTGGCAATAATTTACAGGAACACTAGAAGAATAACGACCTTTACTATACCAAGCTGCTAACATAGCTGCATTTCTCAATAATTCTTCTTCCGGATTTTCACATGTGATAACTACATGGGCACCATGAAGATCTTTCGCATGAAGCCAAGTATCCTGTTTACGTCCTAATTTCCAGGTAACATAATCATTCTGCAGGTTGTTTTTTCCTACATAGATATAAATATCATCAAATTGGAAGGTTTCAAAGTGTGGAAGTTCCTGCTTCTTTTTCTTGCGGATTCTAGACTTTGCGGCTTTTACATATCCTTGTTTAGCAAGTTCTTCACGAATTTCCATTGCGTCTTGAATAGACGCCTGTTCCAGCTGCAGTTCCATAGATTCAAAATAATGGATTTCTTTCTCACACAAAGCAATCTGTTCCTGAAGAATAGATTGTGCGCGTTTGTTTTTATGATATTTCTGATAATAGCGATTAGCATTTCCTTTAATATCAAAACGCATATCAATAGGAATGGATACATCTTCACCGGTTTCAAATGATGGAAGGACAATCGTTTGTGTTCGTTCAATGCTGTGCATGTAAGCAAATAACAAATCACCATATTCACGGAAACGATCACAGTTCATAGCTTCTTCCAGTGCTTCCTGAAGCTTAGGCAGCTTACTGGTATTTTTATGCAACTCTTTTCTGACTGCACGGAATAAATCACCGCTTTGTTGTTTGATACGAACTTTTTCTTCTTTTTGGAAAAAGAGCAGATCCATTCCTTTCATAAGCGGGTAACATCTAGGTTCTACTTCTAGATGTGTAAGTGGTATGCAGTGGAAATATGATTGGTCCTGCACATCGCTAATATATAATTGATTAGAATCTGCAATTTCTTTCATGATTGCATCAAAATTCTGTCCGTTTGCTAAACGAAATTGAACTTCTCTAGATAAAAGAGGAGAGAAACCATGAAATTGTTTTGTGAAAGATTCATTTAAATCTATATGGTCATAATGATAAGGATCCTGTTTTCCTGTATGTGGAGCAGGTAACTGAAAAACTGCACCAGGATGGATCGTTCTCTTATTATTTTCAAATGGAGGAATACGTTTTAATGCATCAATAATATATCCGTTTTCATCTACTAAAATCAAATTGGCATATTTCCCCATTAATTCAATATACATATGGCGATCATGAATATCTCCTAATTCATCACGTGCCTCTATAACTGCATGAAGGACACGATCATAACCTATCTGAGTCAAAGAACGTAGAATTCCTCCATCAATCTGTTTTCTCAGCAACATTAGAAAATTGCTTGGTGTTTCCATAGTTGCATAACTTTCCTGCGTTATATTTATTCTGTTGTACACACTATGTAGTGATACTAAAAGTTTCTGTGTTCCTTTTTGAGAACGTAGTGTAAACAATAATTCAGTATCACTGATTTGCTGCATTTTTGTTAGTTTTGCGGGCAAATATTCACATAGTTCATTTGTTATCTGATGAAGCAATAAGCCATCTAATGCCATAATCTCACCTCGTTGTTTCATTATATCATATTTATAGAAAGGTTATTGCATAAAAAAACAATAAAATTGTATAATCAGGTTTGACATTAACTGATTCGGCTAGTAAAATGGTTGTAAGGAAAGTAAGGAGTGTGCGTGTGCTCATGAAGAAGGGTTTATTGATTATTATCAGCGGTCCTAGTGGTGTTGGAAAAGGTACTGTGCGTAATTACTTTATGAATGAAGAAGATTTAAAGCTAGCGTATTCAATTTCCATGACAACTAGAGCTCCGCGTGAAAATGAAAAAGATGGGGTCGATTACATATTTACCTCAAAAGAAGATTTTGAAAAGGCGATTCATGATGGCGAACTTTTGGAATGGGCAGAATTTGTAGGAAACTATTATGGAACTCCAATGTCTTATGTAGAAAAGCTTCGTAATGAGGGAAAAAATGTTTTGCTTGAAATTGAAGTGCAGGGGGCTATGCAGGTTAGCGAAAAATGTCCAGATGCATTATCAATTTTTATTATTCCACCAAGCATGGAAGAATTAGAAAAACGAATTCGCGGAAGAAGAACAGAACCAGAAGAAATTGTTCAGCAACGTCTTGCGAAGGCTAGTAAAGAAATGAAAATGGTTAATAATTACAAATACATTGTTTGTAACGATGATCCAAAATTAGCTGCTGATATGATTGCGACGATTATTCGCCGCCATATGGAATTAGACAAATAAAGAGGCTTTAACGAATTAACTTAATTTAGGTAGTTAATTCGTTAGCTTCTTTTTTT
>OLQY01001234.1_pt1 | contig 22928 bp, 22 predicted proteins | sample 1672851 | NCBI WGS metagenome assembly OLQY01 (sample SAMEA3136730, study PRJEB25190) | human gut metagenome | reverse complement strand
GCTCTGCTCTGCTCTGCTCTGCTCTGCTCTGCTCTCAAGAGTATTCTCTCCTTTGTACATCTTGTCAATCCCTTTTAAATTTCTTTTCAACTTTATTTATTGCTTGTCTTATCGTCTGTTCTCGAAATACTAACAGCGCACAAACATAAATAACAACACCTATTATTCCGCCAACAAAACACCTACAAAGATCATTGAGCGAATCAAAAAATGGCATGATTCCCGCAATTCCTGCGCACATACAAGTCATTGCCAAAAATGCCTTCATAAATGTTCTAATTGCTTTTCTATACTTAAATCCATCCATCTTTTTGCACATCTGAATTAAAAGCAGTATTGTACAGACCGTTGCTGAAACGGATGTTGCTAGAGCTAACCCCAGATATTCAAATTTCTTTACTAGTAAGATGTTCAACCCAATATTTACAGCAACTGCAATCATTCCATTAATCATTGGTATCTTTGTGTCCTTCATAGAATAGAAAACTTTATTCAGGACATCTCTAAAAGACGCTCCCACGATACCTAATGCGTAAATTTTTAAGGCACGGCTTACAAATAAGACTGTATTTTCATTGAATGCTCCACGTCCAAATAAAATTTGTACAATCTCTTTAGAAAACACAAAAATCAACGCGGCTAATGGAAGTACTAATAATGACACCACATTAATATAAGTTAGGGTAAAGGAATTTTTTTCTGCCTTGTTATTTCTTGCGAACAACTCAGTCATTTTAGGATACAGGATCGTTGTCAAGCTTAAAATAACGACTTGCGTAACCATATTTGCAACTTCACTTGAATAGTTCAGTGCAGAGACACTTCCCTCTACCAAACCAGAAGCCATTGAACGATCCACAATTGAGTTAAGCTGATTTACACCCGTGCTGATAAATACCGGCCCCACCAGTATTAACATTTGCTTGATATTTGTATCTCGAAGATCTAAAACACGTCGATGCCTGAAATCAGTTTTTTTCTTTATAAGTACCCTTAAATAAACAAATTGTCCAAAGGATGCTAGAAGTAGACCAACTGCAAGAATATATGCGTTTCCTACATAAAATCCGATTGCAATAAAAGCAATTTGAATCAAATTGTAAGGAACATTCATCAAAGAGTTTTGATTGAAATAGCCCTCAATTTGCAAATACGCATTATATATATATACCAAAATAATGGCAATACATGTAGGCATAATAATCTTTGCAAATTGATTGCATAGGATAAAAGTCTCTCCCTGAAATCCACCTGCAAATAACTTCACAAGCTGATTTGAAAAAAGAACCCCTAAAATCGTCAAAAAAACAGATAGCAAACAAAAGATATTAAACACATTGTTTGCGAATCTATCTGCCAGCTCTTTGTTTTTCTTGACTTTTATTTCAGTGTACAGCGGTATAAAACCTGTCGTAACCGCTGTGCCAAACACTGTAAATATAATTGCGGGGATATTTTGAACTGCAACAAAAACATCCGATACATAGCTAGTCCCATAGTAATTAGCCAAAACCATTTCTCGAACAAAGCCCAATCCTTTTGCTATGAACGCAGCAAGAATCAACTCAACTACCTTTATTGCAATGCTCTTATCCCTTTTTTTTGCCATTAATTGAAACCTCTCTTTACCGCCAGATTAGCTTTCTTTCTAAGGTAAAAGGCCAATTTGCCGAATGTTATTTTCTTTCGATAGAACCAGGCTACTTTTGCATAGAAGTGCAACGTACTACATGTGCCATGTTTTTTTATAAACTTATAATTTAGTTTATCTTTCTCAATTTCTTTAACGACATCTGGATATATCGCATAAATGATATCTTTTGAATATGTTTTTACTTTAAAAGAAATTGGTCTTGAGAAAAGATGTATATACATATATTCTTCTCTCTTCACATTTGTCCCATCTAAATAATTTCTAATAATCTTGCCATTTTCCCAAGTAAATACCTGTCTGTTATTCTTATATCCATCTTCCTCCGGCAAATACAACAAATAAAAGCTCGTTGTAAATCTATCCAGGTGAGCAAAATTGGTTTTTTTATAATACGGTATTTCCAGTGCATCGTATATTTCGCAAATACCAACCTCATCAAAAAATTTTCCATCACCGGATGTGAATACATCCTTATAATTCGGAGCATTTTCTACTTGATTTCGATATCGTTGGTTAACCTCCGGTGTATTTCGGTAAATCACAGAATGTCCTTGAAATCCAATTTTATCGTATTTTTCAAGTATCTCATCAGTTATGAATGCTCTTATATCTCCAAAAATCAGGTCCATATCACAATGGCCCCAGTAATCATATGTTTTTAATTCATCACTAAATATTTCTCCATATGCAGGGCGAAAATCACACAATTTCCATGGTTTACTAATTACTATAGGAAAATCAAAATTATTCTGTATTCTTTCTTTTATACTGTCATAGGTGCAGTAATGTACTTTTACATTATTAGGGTAGTTATACTCTGTCCTATCATCAGTAAGTAAAATCCAATCAATCGTTTCATTTGCTGCACATGAAAGCAGCCACATCTTAAACCCAGCCGGAAGTTTTCCGAAATACGGAACCAAATAAGCTATTGATTTCATCTATTCAATCCTTTCTTAACTGCCAACACATATCCAATCGGATATCCACAAGTGACAAGCACCTTTCTATATATTCCATCAATTGATGAAATTGCTTCCTTATATTTCCGGCCAATTCTAATATTATCTCGGCTATATCCAATATATGCTTTGACAAACGCTTTGGGATATTTCCAAAAATAGTCCATTGCCTCATTGATATAAAAGCGCCATAAATAGATTGTTTCTCTTGCACGTCCCGTACTTTGTTTAATCACAGAATTTTCTTGATCGTGATAATAGGCTCTTATGTTCTCATCAATATAACGAGTCTTGTACTTTCGTGCCATTCTCCACCAGACAACCGATTCTGGGTAGAACTTGAGTTTTTCATTTGGTTCTGGAAATGGAAGTTCCTTCATTACATCGGTGCGAACAATATTCCATTTTTCAAAGCAAAGCCTCTGTACAAAATAAGCATCCAGATCATTACTGTCAAACATATGCTGCGGATAAGATCCAATCGGTGTTCCATCTTCAGCATTATAGCATTTTGCAATAACGCCCTTATATTGATTCCTTTCCCCTTCAGGTATTGATTCCCATGTATTGATAAAAACCTCTAGTGCATTTGCCTTGAAAGAATCATCTGAATCTGCAATTAAAAACAGCTCCGATGTAGTTTCCTGCAGTGCCCTGTTTATTGCCGAATGCTTTCCTGCATTTTCTTGGTAAATATATATAACTTTGAAATCTGCTTCTTTTTCAAATTCTACCACAAGACTTTTAGTATCATCTGTTGACCCATCATCTACAATTATCCAAATAAAATCCCGGAATGTCTGTCTCTTCAAGCTTTCAAATACACGAGGTAAAGATTTTCTTCTGTTATATGTCGGTGTAAAGACCGTTATTCGCTCCATTTTCTCCTCCATCACTTTCAGCATTTCTCGTCGTCATACCTGCTATCGACATTATTAGATATATTAGAATCCAAATATCTGTGCTACCAGCTCCAAAAAGGTGATTGAAATAGCATTCAAAAAATACATAGCACATCATCACAAATAACATTCTACTAACTGAAGCGGCTTTCATATAAATATATGTAAATACTATAGATCCAAGAATTCCACACTCTAAATATATCTTAACCAAATCATTATGCAAATTTCTATTAGAAAAATTTGAGCCGTGTAGTGCATTTAAATATTTTGTTAAATATGTTGTAACAGATCCTAATCCATATTTGATTTGGCCAGAATTGATTACCGCCTCTATCCTTGAGGATCTAGTAAGAGTAATCTCATTTAAAGTAACATGAAAAGTTTGATAAAACCACGCTTCCAATGTGTCATTGAGCATTAAGCACGTCAGTACTGGAAGGAGAACAAAAACTACAGTTGTTACGATCACAATTTTTTTATTCACAGCTTTTTTTACAACAATCCATTTTGAGAATATAAAAAAAACTATGGCCGCCAGCATGCTTATTCTTTTAAAGCTTAAGATGCAAAGAATTAGAGAAATTATAGCATTTTTCCTTTTTCCCATATAAAGATAAAAGCATTCAAATATTAGAAAAACAAATGCCAGTTCACTTTCAAACGGGCTATACGAATTTGCAAAAGAAATGCTTTTTATATTTGCAAGTGTGAGTTGCCCTGCAAAATTCTTTAAAAAAACTATAACATACAGCACAAATAAGTAGTTTAAAATTGTTTCTACATCTTGTTCTTCAGAAATCTGCGAATATACAATTATAAAAATCAGCGGAGTATAGTAGTATACTGCTTCATTAATTGCATATGAATTAAATCCATTTATCATTTGCAATATTGCTGTTATCGCAAACAAAAATGTAATTCCGCCAAAGACTAATAAATATTCTTTTCCTATTCCTCTTAATCTACGTTTTTCATATAGACCGCTTCCTAAAAAATAAATTGCCGAAAAGCACCACGCCATTGCATATTTCAAATTTCCGAAATCAAATGCATATGCAATCATCACAAACAAAAAGAAACAATCTACCTGCCGAAATTTTCTTATTTGTAACATACACATTTCACCCCTTTATTTTTCTTAAAGTTGCCATCAATCCACCCTTGTAAGCAATTCCCTTTATGGATTCCAACAGTCTATCTTTAGAGGTGACTTTTATATACTTCTGAATGTGCTCATCCATTTCGTGTTCATCCAAATCCGTGTAGAAGGCTGCCCTATCCTTGTGCGGAATTGCGGAATTGCGAACCATTATTCCATCTAGTGCTACTGCCTTTTCTGCATCTACTTGGAATATCTCATACGCAGCGGCAATCTCTTTCAGGAGTTTGTTTCCCTTATCTGTATGAACCAAAAGATTCGTATATCCTTTATCATCATCCTTTTTCCCTAACAATTCTCCCATGTGCCAACAGTCAAATACTGTATAATCACTGACTCGATTTAGCTGCTTAAATTTACAAGTATAGCAAGACGGCCGGGATGCAATCTCCGAAAAGAAACTTTTTAGCATATAGTCAACTCTTGCACTGCCTGTATATTTTTTTCCATTCTTAAATCTAAGCATCATTGTGCCACTATGATAGCCATATGTCTTGTTTCTAAAATTGATTTCCATTATCTTTGAATTATACTTCTTGATTTGAAAATCTATATATTTCTCCCATAGTTTAGGTGATGGTGTTCCATGACATACCAAATCCACTGTTATTAAATTCTCATAGTCTTTTTTCAAAAATTCCTTCAATCCATAGACCTGACAAGTAGTACCAATAAAGCAAACCCATCGTCCTTTTTTTAATTCATCCTGAATTTTTGTATATGTATCTCCCAAATAACTTTGGACGTACTTTGATCCTCTCGTTTTTGAGAATTCCACATCATCCTTAGTAAATTCTCTATGAACGACATTCCAATTATCGTCATAACTTGCAGTCCAAACACTGCCACCTTTGCTAAAGAACCATTGAGCAAGAGGCGTAGAAAAGCCACCTGATGTACTTTGCATAAGATCATTTTGATTTTTTGTGCGAATCACATAGGCTGCCGGTATTTTTTTTTCAATCGTCTTATAATTCAAGATCGGACATACTTTTTCGCACAAACCACAGTTTACGCATTGCTTTTTTTCAACGATTGGATATAAAAAGCCCTCTTTATCCGGCTGCATTGAAATACATTTTTTAGGGCAAATATTAAAGCAAGCCGTACAGCCACAGCATTTTACTTTATCTGTAATCTCGATCACTCTTTTATCTCTCCGCTTTCTTTAGTCTTCTAAAATAAATATCAATCACTCTCTTAGCAATTAAAGCAAAAACAATTGTTAATACAATGGTCAAAAGCAACACTACACCGTAAGCAACATTTCTATTATTGATTCGATCTGCAATTCCCAATTTTTCAACGACTCGGAATATCATCATATGAGAAAGATATACTTCCAAACTCACCTGACTTAATGTCTTTGTAACACTGTTTCCTAACAATTTCATCGGCTGAGATATAGCAAACATCACCCACATTGCAAACAGGATGCTTGTTTTCACCGTAAAAAAAAGAGAGAACTCATTTGCTGGAATCAAATACCATGTCATTGTTATAACAGCTGTTGCCAGCAGTACCACAAATGTAGGGATTCTGCTTACTTTTTCTTGAATATAATCTTTATAAAGATATAAAATTCCCCCAATTACGAAGTAAACTGACAAAAACAAAAAGTTGGCACCATCTGTTTTCCCTACAGATTCGTAGTAATTACAACAGCACCAATTTAAAACAAAACAAATAATCACCGTGAACCATGCTCTCTTTTTTGTAGAAAGCAAGAAAACATAGAACGGAAACATAAAATAGAAAGTAAAAATCACACCGAGTGTCCAACCAACACCAATCACTGACATTTCATGTGAAGGCATCAAATTAAAGGCCATTGTAAGTGAAGCGAAAACATCTCTCCATAAAACTGTTTTTATACTAAGCAATGTGTCAATGCATACCAACAATGCAAAAAATGGCAGGTTCTTAGCAAATCTTCTTGAATAGAACGCATTTAGACTTGCCCCCCCCGTTTAAACTTTTCGTAATATCCGCAACACATTCCAAAGCCGCTCAATATCAGAAATAACTTCACAAAATGTGTCATGCTACCGATAACATTAGTAGCGATTTCCAATGTAAGAGGATGCCCCATATTAGATGACACATGCATAGCAACGATGCCAAAAGCAGCAATAACTTTTAGCCCATCTAAATTTTTATATCTATTATTACTGCTTACTGCCATAATTAGTTTCTCCTTTTATATCCGCTTTTTTATTTCATGCAAAATAGTGTTGAGGTATTCATCTGTTACTAGCTTAAGGTTTTTATATTTTTCCCCTACAGCTTTATAATCAATATCATCTTTTACAACATCAGATAAACTCATTCCGTTTTTATAACGCCGATTTTCCAGACCAAAATTTACACACAGAGTATCTATGCGAGAATTTTTTGAAAAGCTGGAATTTTCAGCATATCTGTTAAATACCACAAACTGCTTTTCATTAAGAATAGAAAATGCAGTCCCGTGGAAAGAATCTGTGCAGACATACTCTGCATTTCGCAGAAGATTCAGAAATCTCTCTGGGCTCACGTCATACGGAGCAAAGTCTCCAAAGTTTTCATCTTCTTCTACATACTGATCCATGTGTCGCAATGCAACGACTTTCATGCCCTTGTCGCGAGCTAATTTCTTTACTGCATTGCGATATTCCTGTGTGGCGCCAAGGAAGTATGCAAAAATATATGGCTCATTGATTTCTCTTTTATTAGGAATTCTCTCCAGCCATTCATTTTTACTCAAAAAGAAAACAGGGTCTAAAATCGTAGGAACATCTCGACCAGTCAATTCCTTGACAATCTCACTTCCTCGATTCTCACGCATACTAATGTATTCAATGCGATTCAAATACTGTATCGTTCTTTTCTTTTGATACCACGGAATTTCCTTTACTCCGAAACTAGAAGCAATTGAAATTTTTAGCGTGTCATCCGGAACAAACATTAAATTGTAATAATTCGTTGGCAATCCTGCCGGACTCCAAAGCTGATCGCTTCCTGTTATAACCGCCGAATATTTCTTTCCACCCTCGCGTAATGCCGCATAGCCGATATACTCATCGGAGAAATCCTTAAAAGCCCATTTTTTGAATCCGGCAAATGCTTTCATACGAACTTCATTATTCTTTGCATACTCAGGATGCTTTTTTAGACTAAGTTTTCTCTGAATTCCCTCATATCTGCTATTAAACCAAACTGCATTAAAAAGACGCGGCACATCTTTCAGTGCTTCTGTCACAGTCTTCTTTCTAGTATATCGAACCAACTCATACTCAATATTTTGATTTTCCAAATAACTAACAGTTGCATATGCTTGCAATATGCCTCCGTAATTTTCATGCATATATTTTATGCATACTCCAACCATTTTAAACTCTCCTCTATGCTGCACATTTTACTTTTTCAGCAGTTCCTCATATATTGCCTGATACTTCTTATTTTTTTCCTGCCAAGTATACTTTTCTGCTTTCTTTCGCGCGTTTTTTCCACGTCTTGTTACTTCATCAGGATTAGCAATACATTCAAGAATGGCCTTTTTCAAATTCTCGATGTACTCTTCCTTCGTATTTCCTTCATAAAGCCAACCCGTGTCTTTATCAAAAAGAGTTGCTCCGCCAAACTTATTAATGGTGATAACTGGAATACCTTTTGACATTGCCTCCAATAAGACCGTGCCTGTCGTCTCTCGAATGCTCGGCATAATAAATACATCCGCATCTGCATATTCCTTTTCCATTTCCATATAGGGGATGGAGCCCATGCAGTGCACATGCTCAGACAAGTTCAGGTTATCCTTACAGCGTTTACGCAGATGCTCAAGCTCCGGACCATCGCCTACAACCCTAACCTGATATCCAGTTCTCTGTGGAATTCTCATCAATGCATCAAAAAGAAAATCCAAGCCCTTTCGATAAATCATTCTTCCGGCAACCAGAAAGACACATTCTTCATTTCTGCCCTTTTCATTGCAAGTATCTTTAATATCATTTATATCTACCGCAACCTCAGTCACTGGCTCGTCACTTACATTGTAATTCTTCATTCATTTTTTCCTTTTCTGTCCAGTTCACTAATTCGTCCGGTCTTAATCCATTATCAAAGACTACTTCATATGGACAGTTTAGTTCTGCCCCCCCCCACGAGGAATTCTTGAGTCTCTTTATTTGCAAACATAATATAATCGCAACGATTTAATTTGCCTGTGATTCTCAGCTTAAAACGATACCAACGATTTATCCCCGAACGAACGACTTCAATGATTTCATGCCCCTTTGCGTAATCTTTTAACCCATTAGGCAAAGACTCTCCTCCGCCAAGTGGCCCACAGACAAATTTGATATTTGCTATCTTTCCATAGTCTCCAATTGCACGGAACTCAATTGGTGTAATCTGATGAATAACGTCAATTTTTTGATCTGCAGAGATTTTCTTTGCAAGAGGAAGCACCCGTCTATTCCACACATTAAGTCTTCCGGAATACATGAATCCCTTGAAGATTTTCTTGTAAAAATTTGGGATGTCAACATAGTAAAACTTTATATTTTCAAGTGGGTGACTCTGCAAATATTTTTCGACTGGTTCACGTTGCTCTTCTTTTGTGATCACATAAACTTTATTTGTTTTTGAACTCTCATAAGGAACGCACCAACCGATTTTATCTTCGCTTCCAGCAAAAGGGTTACATGAATAAGCTATATACAGAATATTCATTACTTCGTCTCCATCTGCTGTGCGATATCAGCATCCACAATTTCCTCGCCGGTCTTGTGCTTCAGCTGTTCTTTACTTGCCTCACTCAGACCGTTGTTGATCACGCAGTTCATGTCGCAGGTGCTGCACTTATCCAGATCCTCTTTGGTAACTTTGCCATCACGATAATCGCGGCAGATTTTCAGCTCGTACATGCTGTACGGATGCTTGGTGAACAGAGCCTTGAACTTGTGAACCAGAACCCAGGTAGCCGGCTTCCAGATGTACTTGTGCATCGCAGGACTTACGCTGCCGATCATCCAGCAGTCACGGTCGCAGCAACGAACCTTTGCACGAACTTTCTCTGCTTCCGGGCTGTTCCACAGCTCGTCCCAAGTCTGGTTGTTCAGGTTGCCCATGACCTCTTTGTCCTTGGTGCCATTGCAAGGCATAACATCGCCATACGGATCGATGAAGAAAGTATCGAAACTCATGTCGCAAGGCAGCAGACGCTTCTGGCCGTAGATGTAGTTGATCAGACCATGGTTAAAATATGCACGGAACCACTTTTTCGGGCTGTTGCTGCGAAGCAGTTCATTAACAAGATTCTCAAAGTTCTTAGCCACCATAGGACGGTCGTGAATAATGTTCTTTGCCTCAACGAAGTAGAAGCTGTTGTGCAGAGAAGCAGTTGCAAACTCCATGCCCATTTCATCGGAAATCTTATACAGCGGAACAAGGTCAGGAGCATTCTTGTCCTGAACGGTCATACCGAAACCAACATCCTTCATACCCATCTCACGCAGCTTCTTCAGTGTGCCGTAACCACGCTGGTAACCATTCTGCAGGCCGCGGATCTCATTGTTGGTCTGCTCCAGACCTTCGATAGAGATACGGATACCGATCTGTGGGAACTCCTTGCACAGGTCAACGATACGATCGGTGAAGAAACCATTTGTAGAAATAACGATACGGTCAGATTTCTTGTACAGTTCACGCACGATGTCCTTCAGGTCAGTACGGATGAACGGCTCACCGCCGGTGATGTTTGTAAAGTACATCTTCGGCAGCTTCTTGATGGTCTCGATGCTGATTTCCTCTTCCGGCTTGGAAGGTGCTTTATAACGGTTGCACATAGAGCAACGAGCGTTGCAACGATAAGTGACGATGACCGTACCATTTAACTTCTTTTCTTCAGACATGATTAACTCTCTCTTTCATACATATAATAAATTTCTCTAGTACCACTTTTGCGATGCAGGAAAAAACAATAGCCCCTGCAAGGGTTAAAACTGCTGTCATTCCATACGAAAAAGCATTTACACCAAATATGTGAGTTATCTTTACTCTCTCTAAAACTCGATAAATCATCATATGGCTCAAGTAAACCTCGAAGCTAATAGAACTAAGTTTTTTTATCAGCTTGTTTTCTCCTAGCTTTCCGTCGGTAGTTATCGCAAAGATAATAATTGCCACAGAAAAAACGGCCATAACCAAGTCATTTTGACTTAGAAAATAATATGCACTAGCCGTTATCGCAAGAATTATAACTGCAACAATTCTATTATTCTTCAGCCGCTCCAACTTATCTCGATAAAGATAAATCAGGCCACCCGCCATGAAAAATATCGCACTGTACAGGATGTTTTCTCTCTCCATGAATCCCCCCAGTACATGTTGCTCATCAAAAAAGTACAACTGACAGAGGATGTTATAAATTCCAGCAATAATAAAACCCAACCATGCTCTTTTCTTTGAAAACAGCAAAAAGCAGAAAAATGGAAACAACAAGTAAAAAACAAATATTACTGCCAAAGTCCAACTCACGCCTACAACAGAAATCTGCGGGTTTGGCAGTAGCCCCTGCAACATTGTAAGATTTGCAAAAATCTCATATACACTATCCGCACTTGGAGAAATCACCACATCCAAAATGCAGAGCAATGCAAAGAACGGCCATAGTTTTTCATATCGGCGTTTGTAGAATGTTTCTATATTAATTGTTCCTGCTTTGAATTTCTCATAATATCCGCAACACATTCCAAAGGCACTTACCATCATAAACAGAATGGTAAAATTGCCTGCCGTTCCGATAACTTTTTCGAATAAAAATCCGCTTAGACCGTAATTTCCATTTGCAAGCACATGCATTAGAACAATGCCGGCTATCGCTATAACACGAACCACATCTAGCCCTGGATAATGATTATTCGCAATTATTCTTTCATTCATCCTTGTTTATTCTCTCCGCAATACACCTTCATAATTTTCTTGTAATACTCATCGATGGTATCGAAGCTGATGTCCTTGCAGTTCGCACTGTACTCCGCACACAGCTTCTTATCACCCCAGAGCTTCTCGATCTTCTTCTTCAGATCTTCGGCATTACCGCTTTCAAACAGCTCGCCGGTCTTGCCAACCTGAATCAGCTCCGGGATACCGCCTATCTCAGCTCCCAGCACCGGCGTGCCGTACATCTGAGATTCCATCACGGAGAACGGACAGTTCTCATACCATTCAGAAGGGTAAATGGAGAACCGTGCCTCACGGATCAGCTTCTCCAGTGCCTCGCCTTTCTGGAAGCCAACGTTCTTGATGTTCTTAATACCATTTACTGTCTCTTCCAGCGGGCCAGTACCGGCGAAGATGAACTGCACATCCGGCAGTTCTTTACAGACCTTGATGAGTGTGCCGATACCCTTCTCCTCAGAGAAGCGGCCAAAGTAGAGGACGTAATCCTTTTTCTCCGTTTCTTTCCACTCCACCTTGTCGATGAAGTTGTGCATTGCCACGGTCTTCGTCGCAAACAGCGGATTGCTGTCCATCTTGCTCTTCATGAACTCCGAGCAGCAGATCATGGTGTCAATATACTTGTAGGTACCCTTCCACTTCCAGAACTCAGCCTCCATCATGCCGATGGCCGACTTCGCCGTGGAACCGTGGATGCACTTTCCTTTCATGCAGTTCACGAAATGGCCGCCGAGGCACTTCTCACAGTTCTGGTGGGTGTTCGGATTGTTCAGCATGTGGTTCGGGCAGACCAGCTGGTAGTCATGTGCCGTGAAGATGATCTTGCAATCCCTTCCGGTCTCCTTGCGCCACTTCACGATTTCCAGAATGATGGAAGGTGTCAGCTGGTAGTTAAAATTGTTCAGGTGACAGACATCCGGCTTGAAGTCGTCCAGAACTTTTCTCAGCTGCACCCGTGCTTCCTTGCTGTAGATGGTCTTGATCGGGTAGGTCAGCTTGCTCAGTTTGCTGCCGCCGTGGAAGTCCATATCAGATGTATAAGCATTGACCCGGTTGCCCACGCAGCGGCCTTCATGCTCCATACCGAAGTACTGAACCTCATGTCCATGCTGCTTCAGTACCTCCCCCAGCTTGAATATATATGTTTCACTACCGCCGTTGGCGTACAGAAATTTATTTATCATTAACACTTTCATTTATGATTTTCTCCTGTATAGCTTCATCGTTTCCCTTACAACCTCGTCCCAGTTGTATTTCTTACAGACAAAATCTGCTGCCTGTTGTTTCAGTTTCATAACCTTTTCAGGATGATCACAGGCATCCTGTATCTTTTCTTTCAAGTCCTCTACATCCGACTTTTTGAAAATCAATGCCTTATCTTCTACGACTTCTGTACATTCGGGAATGTCGGAGACCAGACAGCAGTTGCCATAGCTCATGGCTTCCAACAGGCTCAGCGGCATACCCTCCAAATCAGAAGGCAAGGTGTAAATATACGCATTACTATACAGTTCGTCCAGTATCTTTCCCTGTACGAATCCTGTAAAAATAATTCTGTCATCTTCCTTTGCCGATTCCTGCAGTTCCTTCATAAAGGAGTCTGTATCACTGGAACCGCCTGCAATGACCAGTTTCTTATCTGTACAGACATTTTTAAATGCTTCTATCAGATATCGGATGCCTTTTTCCGGCACCAGCCTGCCAAGGAACAAGATATAAGAATTCTCTGTCAGGCCAAACTTTTGGGTAATCAGTTCCGCTTTTCTGATTTCCGGACGGTTTACACCGTTTGGAATGAACCATGTATCTCTGTCATAGGTATTTTTAAAGTAGTCTTGGACACCTTTACTCAGAACAATAATCTCATCTGCGTATTTGACAGCATTCTTTTCCCCCTGGCGGATAAACTTTGAACCAAAACCTGATTTCCATTTTTCACGCTGCCAGTCTATTCCATGTATGGTAACTACCACTTTTTTCCCAAACAGCTTTGGCAGCCATGCAAAAAATGCAGGTCCCTCAGCATGAATGTGCACTACATCAAATTTTCCAAATGCACTGTAAAAAGCTGCAAAAAAAGAAGAACTCACAGCTGCAAGCCCTTTTTTCTCGATAGTCGGAACATATTTCTGACGGATTCCTTCATATTCTGTTTTATTGTCATACTCTGCACCACTCACATGATGGCCGGAACGGTTATAACAGGTAACTGTACAACCATTTTGCACCATTCTGGTGCAAAGTTCTTTTGCTACAATTTCAATTCCGCCTTCTCTGCTCAGTCGCTTCTGACCAAACATAGAAATCGCCAGTTTTCTTTCCATATTATACGGATCCTTCTCTCTTCAGTACTGTCATCACTGTCTTAAACAGAATCTTTATATCCAGTCCAAAGTTCCAGTTACTGATATATTCTGTATCCAGTCTCACTACTTCTTCGAAGTCTGTAATGTCACTTCTTCCACTTACCTGCCACATACCGGTAATCCCCGGTTTAATGGCAATTCTGGCTCTGTGATGCAGCTCATATTTCTGTAATTCATCTTGTAATATCGGTCTGGTGCCCACAAGGCTCATGGTCCCATTCAGCACATTCCAGAACTGTGGGAATTCATCCAGTGATGTTTTTCTGATAAATTCTCCTATCCCGGTTTTTCTGGTTCCGTCGGGCAGGATTTTATTTCCTATTACACGGGGGTCGAAATCAATCTTAAACATACGGCCATCACTCATTTTATTCTGTGCCATAAGTTCTGCCCTGCGTTCTTCTGCGTCCATATACATGCTTCGGAATTTGTACATTTTAAATGGTTTTCCATTCTGACCGATCCGTATCTGTGAGAAGAAGATCGGACCCGGAGAGCTGATATAAATGGCCGGTGCCACAAAGATAAAGATAATCCCTGTCAGAAGACAGCCTGCCAGTCCACCCAGGATATCCAGTGCTCTTTTGGCAAGTGCCTGTCTGTCCGTAGCATAGTTCATAGTGGTCGTCAGAACTGTATATCCACCTATAGTCTCTACAAATTGTTTCTGCCCGGGGGTGCTTCTGACTTTTGCCAGGTTCACATGAACTGCCATTCCCATTTCCAGCAGTTCATTTATCAGTTCATGGGGATATGGATAAGACGTATCTACATTTACAAAAACTTCATCTACCCATTGCTGACAAATATAGGATGCAGCATTCTTTAAATCTGCCACAACCGGGATTCCTTCAATTTCCCTGCCTGCTATATTTTTATCAATGATTATGAGACCATTGATGTTGTATCGATTATAATTATGATTTTTTACATTCCGGATTACTTTTGACGCAAGATCGTAATTTGTTACAATATAGAGTGAATGTTCTCCACCTTCTGCCATTTTATGGATCAGGTGTTTTTTCCATATTATTCTTGTGCCATAGGACAGGAGTACATAAAAGACTCCCATAAGATACAAAACAGTCCTTGAGAAGCTGTGTCCATTACTGACAGTGAACAGATACAGACCACTTGCCAGTTCTATCAGGATCATCTGCTGGATAACAGAACGTAATTCCTGGTAATAACCTCTCCTCAGAACGCCTTTATAAGATTCAAAAATAATGATCAGAAATAAATCTGCCAATATTACAAAGAATATCATGTTGTGATATATTCCCAGTTCAAATATGTTCCGGACAGAACCATTTCGAACCAGATATGCCAGTATTAAAGACATAAATAAACACACAAGATCTAAAAATATAAAGTCCTTGTGTTTATACCATCCTCTTGATTTTTTTCTATACATACGCCTTCCTTAGTTTCTCCTTCTTTTTCTCATACTTTTTTTATTATTTCCAGCCCAACCTCCATATCCACGCTCCTTCCAAACATTTCTATGGAAACCCAGGCTTTTCTTTTGTGTCTGTTGATTTTTCTGATATAACCTTCCATGCCCTGCAATGGTCCTGTGAGTATCCTGACCTGATCATTCTCTATGATCCCTGTGGACATGGCTACCAGCTGTTCTTCTTTTCCCAGCTTCAGAAGCAGCTCTACTTCTTCCTGAGATAGGGGGATGATCTCATCTCCTGTTCCCAGAAGTCGGGTCATTCCTGTGACTTTCCTCAGGTTTTCAGCCAGCTGTTCCAGATTTTCGGCAATTAAAAAGACATACCCGGGAAAGAGGATTCTTTCCTGGATATGCCATTTGCCTTGAAATCGTTTCTTCTGTTGATAGTAGGGAATAAAGCAGCGTTTTAATATATTACTACTTATGAGCCGCTGACATTGACAGCGGATGTTCTCTTCTGTGCCTGTTCGCACCTGCATCACATACCACATTGGATATCTTACCTCCGTATTTTGGGTATGCTTCGCCATTCTGCCTGTGTTACAAGGCAGATTCTCTTCAAGATATGTAAATCAATATCCTTAAACGCGGCAAAGCGACGATTCAAAGACTATAGACCTTTTGTCTTATCTACACGTTATTATAGCTTTATTGCCAAAAAGATGCAATAATTTTTGGTACTTTCTATCATTTATCTGCTGCTGTATCTGCCGGTGTTTCCGTAGGTTCTGCTGTAGGTCGTACCATCATGTCGTCCAGTACACCGATATCTTCCTCCGTCTCTTTGCCGGCCAGCTTTTCTTTGTATTCTGTGCGTTCTGCACGTTCCTGGTGGTTTACCTTTACAACAAACAGAAGGCCTGCCACCAGAGCAATAACCAGTACATAGTAGAGCACTGAGGACATGAATTTATTTTTTTTATGTCTGCGTCTGCGAGATTTTCGTGACATTGAACTGTTCCTCTCTTATCAGATTATTTTGCATCTTTTGTAAAGATTGCAAGAGGTCCCATGCCTTTGAATTCGCCTTTGATCACAAGATTTGGCTGTTCAGAAGAGCCTGCTTCGTCCTTAACGATCCAGCTCATCAGATCATCTTCTGCATCAGCTGTCTCATCTGTGTCAGCAGTCTCATCTGCGTCGTCTGCTTCCTCTGCTTCCTCTTCTTCTTTTTCCGGATATGCGAAGCTCAGTTCAGGCTCTGCAAGATAGTTAAGCTCTCCTGTAGAAGCATCTGCCTGTACAACAATGCTGTCCGGGATTGTGAATGGCTCTATCTCTGTAAGAAGGCTCAGGTCGCCCTCTGCTGTATCAACATCAAAGTCTGCATCATTAGCAGTTACAAGGCTCTTCCAGTCAACACTGTCGATGTCACAGTTTACCTGTGCGTCAAGGGAACCGGACATATCATAGGAGTAATCATCTGACATCTTGATTGCCATATCTATAAGACTGCTTGCGCTGACATAGTCGTCCAGGTTGATGGTCTGTCCGTTGTCCAGTGTAACCTCTTTGTTCTCTGTATCTGTCAGATCATCGATAAAATCTGTCAGAGTAAAGCCTGCTTTCTGATCTTTCAGCTTCTCTGCTGCATCAGCTACCTTTTTGTCTGCATATTTCTCAGGAGAAACCTTCTTGGTTACAACAGGAACCTTCTCGATCAGCATTACAGGTCCAAGTGAATCGAAGGTGGCTGTAACTTCGCCTGTGGCTTTGTCCAGCTTCTCAATTGCAACAAAGGCAACCTTTCCTGTTGTCGGATCGATCTGCATTAGAAGTACATCTTTCTTCTTTACATCCTTGGCAGCTTCGATGGTAAGTGTTGTTTTGATAGCTCCATTTGTTTCATATGTAATCTTATCATCTTCCTTAATAACCAAATCTACGAAAGGTGTAAGAGGCTCATACAGGGACGGATTTACTTTCTTCTCTGTGTTTGTTTTAATTGTTTCTGTTGTATCTACCTTAAGGTCTTTCAGAATCTCATTCATGTTTACCTTGGTATTATCATCATTTACTTTTGTTACTACCTCTGCAACTTTTTTATCCTTGTAGGCACCTGTATCAACATCTTTTACGATCAGCTGCTGGTTGTTTGACAGATTTCCCTCAACTACCTTTGGAGCTTCCGGAATGATCTGTCCGATACTTGGGGCTGCATATACATTGACAGATGCTGCAATTGTCATTGCTGCAAGTAAAATGCTGAAATATTTTCTTTTCATAAGAATGCCTTCCTTTCTGTCTTCTTCTGGCTCTATTCTTATTAATTTACGGTTACTTTATAACAAGGCGGTTGAAAAACAGCAGCCTGTCATACTTTTTCATAAAATAAACGGATGATCAGTTCCCGGAGTGCATCTTCATCCACATGGAACTCATCATGAAGGTCTCCCTCCTGGTCTGTTCCCGGAAGCTGCTCGATACTGTCCTCTGTGAACTCTGCTTTCTTAAGAGTCTTCACAAGTCCCAGATACTGGCTGCGTGTCACACTTGTCTGGATATAATCGTCCATCACATCGAGGGAATCCCATGCTTTCTCAAGATCATTCTCATCCATGGACTGCATCTTCTCAACATAGGCTGTGAGATAGGCTTTCTGTCTCTGCATACGGCCCTCATTGCTGAAGGACTCCTCTGTATTCCTGTACTGAAGGAAATCCTTTATGCTGCTGTCATCCAGGGTAACCTGTGCACCCTCTGCCATCTCCGGATATTTCTCCTGAAGATCGTTGTTTGGCACTGTAAGCGTGATCCCGCCTGCCAGCTCATTGATATAGGGCATGGAATCCTGGTTTGTCACTACATAGCGCTTCACAGGGATATCTCCAAGTAAAAGGGATACTGCCTCACAGAGGCTCTCACAGCTTACCTTTCCCCCATCGCCATAGCTATAGGCATATCCGATGTGCGTGGTATAGAGTCCCTTGTCATTGCCGTTCATTGTATATCTGCGTATATCAGTCATGGTATCACGGTTAATGGAGAGAATAGTCATCCTGTGATTCTTCTCATCCATCACCACCAGAGCAATACTGTCTGCCCTGGCTTTATTTCCATACTGGGAGGAAGCTTCCAGCTTGCCTGTGGAGTCCACACCGGCATAGAGAATATTTGTGATACGGTTATTATACTGATATTCCTGACCTTTGTAAACAATATTTCTATAACTGTTGCCCACATTGTGGGTGTTCCCTGCAGTGATCTGCATAGATTTCTGCTTTGTCTGTTCCATATGGATAAAAACTGCTGCAAACAAAGCTACAGCCAGGCAGATCACCAGACTGATGATGATCTGTTTCTTATTTACAGGGTTATTTCTTCTTTTCTTTCTCATTCTTCTTAGCGCTCTTTCCATAGCCGTATCCGTAGCCATAGCCGTAACCATAACCGTAGCCATATCCATAGCCATAATGTTTCTCATAAACCGGCGCTTTGTTCAGCACTGCGCCGAGGAGACGGATACCTGCATACTGTATCTGCTGCTTCGCCTTATCAGCCTGTGCCCTGTCTGTCTTTCCGCTCTCCACAACAAGGACAGTTCCGTCGCACTGCTTGGCGATCAACAGCCCGTCGATAACCAGATTCAGCGGCGGAGTGTCTACGATCACATAATCATAAACGCTTCGCACGAATTCCATCAGCTCTGCAAATAGCGGACCTGATACCAGCTCACTTGGGTTTGGTGCCACTGCACCTGTAAAGATCATGTCAAGGTATTTGTCATCTGTGCGGTAGATGATCTTCTCTTTGCTGATATTTCCGCACAGGTATTCGCTTAATCCCTTCTTCTCACCTACAATATCATATCTGTTCTGTATGGTAGAATTACGGATATCGCAGTCTATAAAGAGGATCCTCTTCTCAAGCCCTGCCATGCTCTTTGCCAGACGGAAGGCTATAGATGATTTACCTTCATTTGCAACGGAACTTGTTACAGCTATTGTTTTAATATTGCTTCCACTTAACTGGATGTTTCCACGCAGAACATTGATGGCCTCATTTACGCGGAAAGATACATCTGATACATGTGGATGTATTACCTCTGTCTGTCTTCCCGTATATCCGGATTCTTTTACAAGATCCTGAAACAGGGATTCAATATTGTTATCTTCTCTGTCCATCTTCTACTCTTTCTTTTCTTCGTAATAAGGAACCACACTGAGCACCGGGATATCCAGATATCTCTTCAGGTCATCCTCTGTCTTTAATGTAGTGTCTGTCATGTAACGTACGCAGATCAGTCCGCAGGCTGCGATAAGTCCCAGCAGAAGTCCGATCGCCAGATATTTTGTCAGTGCAGGAGTGATCTCATCCACTGCCTCTGCCTCTGAGTAATCGATAACTGTAGGTTCGCTGCTTCCTACCACCTGGTAAATACGGTCCAGTCCGATATTCATCAGACTGTTTGCAATATCTCTGCACAGTTCCACGTCACCGCAGGTAACTGTGATGGTAATAATATGGGAATTGTCCGGATTCGTTACACTGACCAGTTTACTGAGTTCTCTGTAATCCAGATTCAGATCCAGTTCTTTGATGACTTGTTTGAGAACATTACGGCTCTTGATGATCTTCGCATAGTCCTCTGTAAGCTCTGAACTCAGCTGCAGGTCAGAAACTGTGATCACGGATTCATTGTTTGTGATAAAAATAGACGCGTCTGCCTGATAAGATGGTTTCACCCCCACCAGATAATAGACACCTGCAAGCATTGCTGTGATCAGCATGGTAAGCAGGATAATTTTCCAATGATTGACCAGTACCCAGAAAAGTTCCACAAGGTCTATGGTGTCTTCCTGCTGTATGATCGTCTCAGTGACCACAGGCTGCGCAGGATTTTCCCGGGTATTCTTTGCCTCTTTTATCAAATTCTTGGTTCTCCTTCCTTATATGATCAAACCGGAGTTACAGGCCGGTCTGTACTTTATAAATTGTAATATGATTTCTGACATTCTTCAAGTATATTTGACAAATTTTCTTCTGTTTTCCCCATTTTTTACAATTGTGGAAGGATTTTCAATAAAAATTTTGTCAGCATATTCCTGTCCCATTTTACTGATGACTTTTTTGTATGCTTCTCCTGTGCGGCAGATTCTGTACCGACTGTCGTGGCAGTCAGAGCCTACGAAGTGAAGGAGGTCTCCTTTCATCAGCTTCCTGCAGAATCTTTTTGTATAAAATCCGCTTTTTCCCAGAATGCTGTCTGCATTTACCTGCATATAGGCGCCCATCTGTGCCAGGTCCCTGATCAGTTCCAGGTCACCCCAGATGTTGTCGCAGCGTTCTACATGTGCAATGATGGGGCGGTAGCCTACGATGATAAGGCTGCGGAGGCGGTCTTCTATGTAGCTGTATTCTGCATTTCCTGAGAATTCTACCAGAACATAGCCAGAATCTGCCATTGTACTGACTCTTCCCTCATCCAGCATTCTGCTCATCTGCATGTTTGCATGGAATTCACAGCCCAGGTATATTCTCATTCTGTCTTCCTTAGCAAGCTCCTGATTGAATTCCTGTACGCATTTCTCCACCAGAGCGAACTGGCTGCGGATGGTGCGGATGGATGTATCAAACATCTGATCTCTGTAATGAGGGGTTGCGATAATGTTTCTAACTCCCTGTTCATATTCCATGCGGAGCAGTCTGCGGGTTTCCTCCAGGTCCTGTGCTCCGTCGTCCACTCCCGGAATCAGGTGGCAGTGGATATCAAATAAACCGTGGTCTGTCATATTTCTCTTTCATCTCCCTTTATTGCAAATAACTGCAAAAACACCGTCCCTATATAAACTTATACAGGGACGGTGTCTGAACATCATGATTATGATAAATTATTCTTCTGTAGCTTCCTCAGCCGGTGCCTCAAGAGCTTTCATGCTCAGGCTGATCTTTTTGTCTTCGCCGTTGAAGTCAACAACCTTAGCTTCGATCTCCTGTCCGATTGACAGTACGTCTGCAGGTTTAGCAACGTGCTCTCTGGAAATCTGGGATACGTGAAGAAGTGCATCTACACCTGGCTCCAGCTCAACGAATGCGCCGAAATCAGTCATACGTGCTACCTTGCCTTCTACTACGTTGCCTACAGCATATTTCTCAGCTGCGTTTGCCCACGGATTGCTCTCCGGGAACTTTAAGCTCAGAGCGATCTTCTCGCCGTTGATATCTTTGATCAGAGCCTTTACTTTATCGCCTACTTTGAAACCCTTCTTCGGGTTCTCAGCTCTGCCCCAGGACATCTCAGAGATGTGAAGCAGACCGTCAGCGCCGCCAAGGTCGATAAATGCACCGAAATCAGTTACATTCTTAACAACACCTTCTACGGTCTGACCAACAGCGATCTTCTCGAATAATTCTTTCTGCATAGCAGCTTTCTTCTCAAGCAGGATCTGCTTGCGGTCGCCGATGATACGGCTTCTTCTTCCGCTCGGATTGAACTCGGTAACTACGAACTCAATCTCCTGACCTGCGTACTTGGATAAGTCTTTATCATAAGTATCAGAAACCATGCTTGCCGGAATGAATACACGGGTTCCCTCAACCTCTACTACGAGGCCTTTCTCCATAACCTGTGTAACTTTCTCTTTCAGAACTTCCTTGTTCTCGAAAGCTTCTTTCAGACGTTTCAGACCCTTATCAGCAGCCAGTCTCTTGTAAGATAAAGCAGCCATGCCCTCTCCGTCGTTTACTTTCAGAACTTTTGCTTCCAGTTCGTCGCCGACCTGAACTTTGGTTCTAAGATCTACGCCCGGCTCATTGGTGAATTCGCTTCTTGTGATGATGCCTTCGGATTTGCTTCCAGCGATGCTGAGAATGATTTCGTCTTCCTTGACACCGATAACCTGACCGGTAACAGCCTCTCCTGTACGTAATCTCTTGAATGATGATTCTTCAAACATTTGTTCAAAACTTAATTCTGACATTAGTATGAACCTCCTCGATAATTTGATTTGGGGTCGATGCCCCGGCTGTAATACCTACGCTGCGCACAGTACCTGTTATCTCAGGCTTGAAATCTTCCAGTGTCTGAATGTAGTAAGTGTGTTTACATTCCCTGCGGCAAATCTCATACAACTTTTGTGTGTTAGAACTGTTTCGTCCTCCGATAACAATCATAACATCCACCTGTGAAGCTATCTGCCTCGCCTCAACCTGTCTCTCCTGTGTTGCATTGCAAATCGTATTTAAAACAAGTATATCATAATACGTTTTTGAAATTTTTTCAACTAAATCTTGAAATTTATTGTAGTTAAATGTCGTCTGCGCCACGATACAGAGCTTTTCATCCGGTCTGAGTGCCAGATTTTCAAATTCCTCCAGTGACTCGACTGCCAGAGTATACTCATTTCCCCAGCCCTTGATACCCTCGACCTCCGGGTGGTGCTCATTTCCCACGATAATCACGCGGCGTCCGGCTTCGCACTGTTCCCGGACAATCTTGTGGATCTTTTTGACAAATGGACAGGTCGCGTCCACAAGCTCCA
>OLQY01001213.1_pt1 | contig 23253 bp, 15 predicted proteins | sample 1672851 | NCBI WGS metagenome assembly OLQY01 (sample SAMEA3136730, study PRJEB25190) | human gut metagenome | reverse complement strand
GCCACTTCAGGCAGAATTATTTTAAACGGAGAAGACATTACAGACCTCTCCATCAATGAACGTGCCCAGGCTGGCATCGGATTCGCTTTCCAGCAGCCGCCGCGTTTTAAAGGCATGACCGTCCGCCGCCTTCTGAATCTTGCAGCAGGAAGAACCCTCAGCGAGAGCGAATGCTGCGGTTTTCTCAGCAGTGTCGGTCTCTGTGCCCAGGAATATATTGACAGAGAAGCAGACGCTACCCTTTCCGGTGGTGAAATGAAACGTATCGAAATTGCAACGGTTCTTGCCAAACAGCATGCGCTTTGCATTTTTGATGAACCGGAAGCCGGCATTGACCTCTGGAGCTTTTCTATGCTGATCAAGAAGTTTGAACAGATTCACAAGGAGAAGAAAGAGAGTCTGATCCTTATCTCCCATCAGGAACGTATTATCCGTATGGCGGACAGGATCATGGTCATCTCCGACGGCAAGATTGACCGAATCGGTCCTGCCGAAGAGATTCTTCCGACACTCTTAGACACATCCTCCCAGGAGGCCTGCTGTTATGGTCAGCAGAAAGGAGGCGATTACTGTGAAGCTTAATCAGGTAACAGAAGATGTATTAAAGGTGATTGATTCCTATGGCTTTAAACAGGAAGGCGCCTACAATCTCCGATTAAACGGTATGGCTGTCTGTCATGGTGACAGCCGCCATATTGCTATTGTGAAGAAAACCGACCTTCCAGGCATCGATATCCGAATCAGCAGTGAAGCACATAATGAACAGGTGCATATTCCTGTTGTTATGTCCGAACCCGGTCTTGATGTTGTTTACAACGATTTCTATGTAGAAGACGGCGCGGATGTCACCATCGTTGCCGGCTGCGGTATCCACGGTGAAGGATGCAGCGAAACACGTCACGATGGTATTCATACTTTCCATGTCGGCAAAAATGCCAATGTGAAGTATGTCGAGAACCACTACGCTGAAGGAAACGGCACCGGCGGCAAGATTCTCAACCCGGTAACGAAGATTTATGTGGGTGAGAATTCTGTTTTCACCCTGGAGACCACCCAGATCAAAGGTGTGGACTCTACCAAGCGTGAAACCTTCGTTGAACTCGGACCAAATGCCAAACTTTATGTCACAGAGAAACTGATGACCCATGACGCTCAGCATGCTATTTCCAACATGGAGGTAAAGTTGAACGGTGAAGGCAGCTCTGCCCGTATTATTTCCCGTTCTGTTGCCAAAGGCACATCCAATCAGATCTTCCATCCGAAGGCCATCGGCAACAATGCCTGTCATGCACATGTCCAGTGTGACTCCATCATTATGGACAAGGCATCCATCAGTTCTATTCCTGAGATCAATGCCAACCATATCGATGCGCAGATCATCCATGAAGCGGCTATTGGCCGTATTAACGACGAACAGCTGATCAAACTCCGTACATTCGGTATGACAGAAGAAGAAGCTGAAGCGGTGATCATTGAGAACTTCCTCAATTAATGACCTGCTGTTCAGGCTGCATCTTTATATTTCAGTTTTTAGAATTGTAGCTAACAAAGCTTTTAAATAACAAAACCGGTATTCAGCTGATGGCTGAATACCGGTTTTGTTATTTTTAGTTATTTGCTAAATCACCGCACTATGCGCTGTATTATTTGATTGTCTTCTTCTCCGTTTTGACAGCCTTGTCAACAACCTGCTTGGCCGAATCCGCAATCTCTGCTGTCTCAACCGCTGTCTCTTTCTGCTGCTTCTGACTGTCTGTTTCCGCAATGGATTCTGCCGCTTCTGTTTCTTCAACAGCTGCGTTCTGTGCATCCTCCCCTGAAGTCTCTATATCCTTCTTCTCCAGAACAACCTTTGTACCGCTGACAATATCCTTCATCGGGTCCATACGCTGCAGTTCACTGCTTGTTCCGTTGCCCTCAAGATATAACAATGGATTGACAGCCACACCATTCTCCTCGACCTGGAAATGCAGATGATTACCTGTGGAACGGCCTGTTGTACCGCTCAGACCAATCTGCTGTCCCTTCTCAACATGATCGCCGACTTTGACATAAATCTCAGAATGATGCATGTATTTCGTCACCAGGCCATTACCATGGTCGATGGTGATCAGATTACCTGCAGACCCCGAATAACCTGCAAAGATAACGGTTCCGCTTTCTGCTGCATACGTCGGGATATTCTCACTGCCTGTACCAAGGTCAAGACCCTTATGGAATTTATTGTCAAACTCTCTGAATCCGAAGTTGCTTGTCACAACCGCACCCGGACAAGGATCAGCAAATCTGCCGATCATCGCCGAAAAATCCTTCAGTGTCATATCATCCAGACGATACAGATCATACAGTTCCATCAGCTTGATCAAGCTCTTGCCATAATTCAGATCTGTTGCCCAGCGCTGTCCAATACGCATCGCAAAGGTATTGGCATCATTGACACCGCTGATCAGATCACCGTAACCATTCTGAAGAACCTTGCATCTGTCCTCAATGGCTTCACTGTATGTATTGTACGCACGGAATGCAGATGTTGTAGAATAAATCTTTCCATCCTTCGTCATCTCGGATGTACGCATTGAGACACTCCCTGCAGTACCTGAACCTTTAATGCCGAATAAGTTACAGTAACCGTAGGCCAGTCCTGAAAGTCCCTGTCCTTTATTGCCGCCCGGTCCATATGTACCATAACCGGATTCCTGTATGATCTGGGCAATTGTAACAGAAGCCGGATAACCGTATTCATCCTGGCTCTTTAATGCTCCGACAATCATCTCCTGAGTAATAAATGACGGCAGACCCTTAATCGGAACATCTACATTATACTGTACTCTATCACCGATCTTTTTGAAAACACCGGATGCCTTGTAGGAAACATCCTGCTGAGTATTGCTGCCTGTCTCTGCAGTTGTCTGAGACTCCGTTGCTTTTGAATCTGTCGATGCCGAAGCATTATCTGATGAAGACCCAGGTGTCGTTGTCTCCGATGACGCAGTCTCCGACTGAGATTCTGATTCTGTTTCGGATCCTGTCTCTGTTGTTCCTGTCTCTGTTGTACCGGTTTCAGTATCTGTTGCCCCTGTCTGGGATTCTGTCTCTGATTCCCCTGTTCCTGTCTGGGACTCTGTCTCAGTCTCAGAAGCTGATGTCTCTGAAGCCTTTGTCTCAGTCTCCGGTGCCTTTGTCTCGGTATCCGACGCTTTTGTCTCGGTCTCCGGTGCCTTTGTCTCAGTCTCAGTCTCAGTTTCTGTCGTATCAGGGATCTCAGCACCTGTCTCCGGGTCTACCTTGCTGCCGCTGGCATTATATAAATAACCGGATGTCTCACTGTAAGTCAGTTCACCATTCGCCAGCATACCTGCTACCTTGTCTGATACACGTTCATAAACACCATTTATGTCTTTCGCTTCTGTATCACTATATGCTGCCTGCGATGCCGTGGACGCTTCGTCCGCGTATACTGCCATCGGCTGGGCTGCAAGCATAGCAGCAACTAAAACACTTGCTGTATACTTCTTCCATGTGCATTTCTTCAATTCTATTCAGTCTCCTTTTCTAATCACTTTGTTGTCACGCATTGCATTCTGTTCCCACATTAGTTAGAAACGACCACTATTTATTATACTCTTTTTTTGCCGTTTCTGTCAAGTTCTTTGGTAAGTTGTGACTAACTTTCTTCTTTCTGTAAAAAATCTCCTGCCATGATTTCCTTTCTTATACTACATCATGTCTATTATAACTCGTTTTTCCATCATATGCACCCAACAATTATCGCAATTTGTTTATTTGATATGTCGTTTATTGCGGGTATTCTGTATACAATTTAGTACAAAGAATCTTCTTGACAATTTTTCAAAAAGGTCTATAATCTGTAATTGTTTCAAGAACAAACAACAAAAGCAACGATCAGGACACGATTTTCTTAGTCCGGTATTCTTTCAGAGAACTGACGGTTGGTGTGAGTCAGCAGATACTTAAGAGAATTATCCCCTGTGAGCTTTTCGGACGAAACAGATTCATTAGTCCGAAACGGATTCTCACCGTTACAGGAGAGCATGTTCACCGATGATAGAGAGAATCGGGGACGTGGCAGAGTGATCGATTGAAAAACCGATAATAGAAGTGGTAACGCGGAGTCATAGGCTTCGTCTTCTGAAAAACCCGAAAGGGCACAGAAGACGGAGCTTTTTTTATGATTTATTCGTTCAGATTCAAAAGATTTTGTCAGGCATGCAGGCAATTGATCTTTTGAACTTCAAAGCCGAATCACCTGCCAACTGGTATTCACGACCATTCATCACCGACGTGTCAGACACTCAGTTTTGAATCGTCACTACATTTTACTTAAGAGGAGGCACATTATTATGAATACTTTAGTTATTGTTCTGATAGCAGCCGTTTGTCTGGTTGCTGGTTATTGTTTATATGGCCGCTGGCTGGCCAACAAATGGGGCATCGACCCAAATGCAAAGACACCTGCTGTCCGCAAAAACGACGGACAGGATTATGTTCCGGCAGATGGTCTGACAGTCTTTGCCCATCAGTTCTCATCCATCGCCGGTGCAGGCCCTGTCACCGGTGCTATTCAGGCCGCTGTCTTCGGTTGGGTTCCTGTTCTTCTCTGGATCCTGATCGGCGGTATCTTCTTCGGTGCCGTTACAGACTTTGGTGCATTATATGCCAGTGTCAAAAATGACGGTAAGTCCATGGGACTTCTGATTGAAAAATACATCGGCAAAACCGGTAAGAAGTTATTTCTTCTGTTCTGCTGGCTCTTTACACTGATTGTTATCGCAGCCTTTGCGGATATGGTAGATGGTACATTTAACGCCTATACTGTCACTGAATCAGGTGTGACACAGTTATCCGACGCCGCCAATGTCAATGGTGCTGCCGGAAGCATTTCTCTTCTGTTTATCGTATTTTCCGCTGTATTCGGTCTCATCCAGAAGAAAGCAAACCTTAAAGGCTGGAAGGAAGTTGTTCTTGGTCTTGTATGTATGTTTGCAGCATTTGTTATCGGCATGAACTTCCCGCTGATCGCATCCAAAACAACCTGGTCTTACATCGTTTTTGCTTACATCTTCCTGGCCGCTGTTCTGCCAATCTGGCTTCTGATGCAGCCTAGAGATTACATGACAACCTTTATGTTTGCAGGCATGATCATCGCCGCTGTTGTTGGTCTGTTTGCTGCACATCCTACAATGAACCTGCCAATGTTTACCGGTTTCCACAATGAAAAATCCGGTGACATGTTCCCAATCCTTTTTGTAACTGTTGCCTGCGGTGCTGTATCCGGTTTCCACAGCCTGGTATCTTCCGGTACATCCTCTAAGACAATCTCCAACGAAAAGGATATGCAGAAAGTCGGCTACGGCGCTATGGTACTTGAAAGTCTTCTGGCCGTTCTGGCTCTGTGTGTTGCAGGTGCCGCTGCTTCTGCTGATGGTACAGCTGCCACAGGCACGCCATTCGCCATCTTCTCATCAGGCGTTGCCGGTTTCCTTGAAATGTTCGGTATCCCTGTTTACGTTGCCCAGTGCTTCATGACAATGTGTGTATCAGCCCTTGCATTTACAACCCTTGACTCAGTTGCACGTATCGGACGTATGTCATTCCAGGAACTGTTCAGCGTTGATGATATGGAACACGCTGAAGGCTGGAGAAAACTTTTATGCAACAAATATTTCTCCACAATCCTGACACTGTTCCTTGGTTATGTTCTGACTCAGATCGGCTATGCTAACATCTGGCCGCTGTTCGGAAGCGCCAACCAGCTGTTAAGTGCACTTGTTCTGATCACATTATGCGTCTTTTTAAAAGTCACAGGCCGTGAATTCAGAACACTGATCGCACCGCTTCTCATCATGCTTGCTGTAACATCAACTGCTCTTGTAGAACGTGTTATCGCACTGTTCCACGCTTACGGCGCCGGTACAGCCGTCTTCCTTGTAGAAGGTCTCCAGCTGATCATCGCCTTCCTGCTGATGGTTCTCGGTGTCATCATCGTCATCAGCTGCGGCAAAGAGCTCTTCCACAAAAAGGCAGGCTCCGAAGTCAGCCACAACGTAAAAGAACCTGTAACCCGTTAACTTTATAATTAAAACATCAATATCCCTCAACAACAAAAACACAGTGCGGTACTTTTCTCAAAGCCATGCTTCATCCGGTAGCTGAGAATCTACAGCACTGTGTTTTTTATTCCTCATTTTCCATCTGACGATGTTTCCAAGATTTTATTTCTTTCTTTTTGCAGCGATGAATCCCCTGATGCTATAGTGCTTTCCGGCACAGCTCTGAAACGCTGCTGCCAATCCTCTCTCATCCGATCAAGCATCGAATACAGGCTCACCTTTTCATCTTCCGACAAACACGCCATCATCTCCCGATACCGTCCACGGCGTTGCTCAATCAGTTTCTCCGATACACTTCTGCCCTGTCGTGTCAGCACAATATCCGATGCTCGTCGATTCATTTCATTCGGTACCCTGATAATTAAGCCAGCCTTTTCCATCTTCTTCAGAATCTCGCTGGCCGACCCCGGCTGAATATGTAAGATCTGTATTAACATCTTCTGAGTCACAACTCTCTGAAGCCTCAAAATCATTAAAATTCGACTCTGGCTCTCCTTTCCCTCAAAAAACCTTCGAATATCTCTCCCCACATCCAAAATAGCATTCACCAATTGCTCATCCAGTGATTCTTCAAAACTTACATCAAAAAAATCCATATCCATACGTTTCCTATCCCCTTTGCAATTCTCTTCCTGAAATTTTCTTCCTGAAATTTTCTCCCTAAAATTTCCTTCCTGGTTTTCTCCTCCAGTTTTCTCCTTCTTTTTGTTCGCTCCTTTTTCGAATTATATACTGCTTTTTTCATTAATAAGGTACCTCAATTATTTTTATGTCCCTATTAAATCCAAAGTACCCATTCTATTTATTTTATGCAGATTACACGTTGCTTATGACTGCATTTTATAAAAATTATTCTTATTATATGATTATGTGCCACGCTCATATATTTTATGAATTTCTGATTGTTAGGTACCTAAATACTCAAAATACTCAAGTTTAATTATTAAAACCAAACTACCCGTTTTTAAATATTGAATATCTAAATGTCCATACTCAATTATTAGGCACATAAGCATACCCATTCAATTTTTAAACACATAAATATCCCCATTCAATTGTTAGGCACATAAGTATCCCCATTCAATTGTTAGGTACCTAAATATCCAAATTTATAAAATTATATTGCCATATGATCAATGCCATTTTTTATTTTGGAATAATTATTAAGGTACCTAACAATCCATTTTTTCTAATATTTTTACACAAACACAAAAAGGCATCCCGATCTGGGATGCCCATTTTGCTTGTACGAGAAAAATATCATTATTATAAAAAAGCAGTTGTATTATGAAACAATGTGAAGCAATATTATTCGGCAAATAATGGTGTTGACAGGTATCTGTCTCCTGAATCAGGAAGCAATGCAACAATTGTCTTGCCTTTGTTCTCTGGTCTTGCTGCCAGAATCTGTGCTGCCTTTAATGCAGCGCCTGAAGAAATACCAACAAGGATACCTTCAGATACGGCAAATGTTTTGCCTTCTGCAAATGCATCTTCATTCTCAATAGGAAGAATCTCATCATAAACATCTGTATTCAGTACCTTTGGTACGAAACCTGCACCGATACCCTGAATCTTATGGGAACCGGATTTGCCTGTGGATAATACAGGGCTTGTAGCAGGTTCAACAGCGACAATCTTGACGTTTGGATTCTGTTCCTTCAGGTATTCACCAACACCTGTGATTGTACCGCCTGTACCAACACCTGCGATAAAGATATCTACCTTGCCGTCTGTCTGTTTCCAGATTTCAGGACCTGTTGTTGCTTTGTGAATTGCAGGGTTTGCAGGATTATCGAACTGACCAAGGATCACTGCCCCATCAATTTCTTTCTCGAGTTCTTCAGCCTTGGCAATAGCTCCTTTCATACCCTTGGCACCTTCTGTCAGAACCAATTCTGCACCGTATGCTTTCAGAAGATTTCTTCTTTCAACACTCATTGTATCCGGCAGTGTCAGGATTGCCTTGTAACCTTTGGCAGTTGCAACAGCTGCAAGGCCGATGCCTGTGTTGCCTGATGTAGGCTCGATGATTGTCGCACCCGGTTTCAATTTACCTTTTTTCTCAGCATCCTCGATCATTGCCAGTGCGATACGATCCTTAACAGAACCAGCCGGATTCAGATACTCAAGCTTTGCAAGCAGTGTAACATCCTTGATGCCTGCCTTCTCACTGTAACGATTTAACTGTAAAATAGGTGTGTTGCCAATTAACTCTAATGCACTCTGTTTAATATCTGCCATGATGATAATCCTCCATTCATTTCATCTAATTCTTTTATTCATTTTAAATAAATTTATAAATCTTTATTTCCAAAAAATATTGTCATCTGATTGTCTGTTGCGACCTCTATCTGTTTATCTGCTATAAAGATGCATCTCGTCTGACGTCACTCATACAGCAACAACATCGCTCCATTCTTCCTTTATGATATATCGTCATTCGCATATGCATGCTCCTTCCTTTTATAATCCCTATTTATTTAATAGGAATTATATGTTTTCTTTATGTTTGACATTATAAGCCTCTTTTATCGTCTTGTCAATACCTTTTCAGCAATTGTAAATCAAAAAGGGATTCAAGATGCGTCTGTTCAACACAGGCACTCTTTAAATCCCTTATCTTGATTATTTTTCACTTCCATGCAGTTCGTAATAAAAGATATATTGCTGCATAATGCCCCGAATGCCTTTGTAACGACGATTCGGGAATCCCCGTTTATAATGTTGTTCCATTACCTGACGGATATGGGTATCCACCGGAAATGCATCCAAATGATGCAGGGCAAAAAGGCAGATACAGTCTGCCACTTTTTCTCCAACGCCAAAAAGTTTTAAAAGTTCCGCCCTTGCTTTCTGGTAATTCAAACTACTGATCCATGCCAGGTCCACTTCACCGGAAGATACAGCTTTGGCGGCACGGACCACATATTTACTTCTATAACCCAGGTTGCAGGCCATCAAAGCATCTTCTTCAAGCCCGGCAAGTGCCTGGGCTGTCGGAAAAGCATAATAACAGACACCATTCGACGCTGTCTTTGCCGTTCCATAGGTCTCACAGATATTCTTAATACAGCGGCGAATTCTGACGATATTATTTTGCTGGGAAATAAGGAACGTAACAATCATCTCCCACAAATCCTGATTCAGGATTCTTACACCCCATGCCAACTGAGCAGCCGCTGTCAGATAGGTATCATTCGGGTTGATCTGCGCCATCACAGCACCATAATCTGTCTCAATATCAAAATAATGCCGCCAGAAATCCCGATATTCGACTTCAGTGCAGTCAAAGCGGACCCTATTTCCCTGCTGCTCCAACTCCAGATATCTGTCCCCGGCAATGACCTGATATCGGCCATCCTGTATTTCCTCCATACGAAAGCATTGCCCGGATTCACAGATCTGGGCAATGCTGAAATTCTCTAAAATTTTCTCTGTCATATTTTTATGCTTCAAATATCCACGGCACTAATCAAGAAAAGCGGCAAATTCGCTGGCTTCCCCGATATCACGGAGGAGATTCTCACGTTTCTCATCAAAGAGCAGCGATTTATTGTAGCGATCATATTTTGCAGAACCATTGTCTCTGATAAAACGTGCACAATACTTATTGGCATTCAGCTCTGTGATAAAGATGACCATTTCCTGGCTCTCTCCAAAAGCACTTTCCATAAAAGCAAAAGCATTCTCAAGGTAAGCAGCCGCTGTCTGAATGAGCTGTTTTCGCTCTTCTGTATCCTTGGCAAAAGATGCCTTAATAAAGGCAAAGGCTTCATCCGGATCCAGACGATTATCCTTGACCAGCTGCTGACGATACTGCTCCAGTGTCTTCAAAATCAGTTTCATACTGAGCAATTTGGATGCATCATAGAGCCCACGCTCCTTATTCAGCTTCAGCTCTTCCTCCACCTGCTCTGCCTTTTCCGACAAAATCGCTGCTGTTCTGGAACCATCCTTCGGTGCACGGCCAAGAACAAACTTCAGCTCCTTCAAAATCTCATAGAGATCCCGGACATACTGATCTTTTTCAAAAACTTCCGTAAATGCCGCAGTCAGCTTGCTGATCAACAGATTAATAACACTGAGTTTCTCATCAAAGGATGCTTTCTGAATACGATCAATGGAAGACGGCTTCACATTGCCCTGTACAACGGCATCCACATCATAGTCCGTCTGATACTTCTTATATAAATCCAGATAATTGGCAAAATCCTTGGCGATCCGACGATTCTGGATGTACTGCAGGATCACAGACTCATCCACAGGAATATCCAGCTGCTCATAAACCTGCATCAGCCTGGACAAATCCTCCCAACCACGGGCCGTAACAATCTCTTTGCCATCCACCGTTGTCTCAATCTGATAAAAATTCTCTTTCTTGATATCCAGATAAGACAAAATCGCACTGTGGATATGGTTCTCATAAGCATAGGTCTTCCATACCGGATAATTTTCTTCCACATTGATCCGTTTGACACGGTCAAGGGTGACAATGTCGAATTCTCTGACAGACTGGTTGTATTCCGGCGGATTACCGGCTGTCACAATCACCCATCCCTCAGGAATCTGGTGATTGCCGAAAGTTTTGCCCTGCAAAAACTGCAGCATAGTCGGTGCCAGTGTCTCGGATACACAGTTGATCTCATCGATAAACAAAATGCCTTCTTTGAGCCCGGTTGCTTCCATCTTCTCATAAATAGACGCTACGATCTCACTCATTGTGTATTCTGTGATTGAATACTCTTTGCCGCCGAAATTCTTTTTCTCGATGAATGGCAGACCGATGGCGCTCTGTCTCGTATGATGGGTAATCGTATAAGAAACCAGTGCCACACCACACTCCCTTGCCACCTGTGACATAATAGCTGTCTTGCCGATACCCGGCGGTCCGATCAGAAGAATCGGTCTCTGTCTGACCACAGGAATCGCATAATCTCCCAGTACATCTTTTGTCAGGTAAGCCTGAACGGTATGCCTGATCTCATCCTTTGCCTGTTTAATGTTCATGGTCTAATCCTCCCATTTGTATATCCTCCGGTCCAAGAATCAGCTTGATGGCCCAAGGAGGCACATGTCTGTCATTATAACTTTCCTCAAGAAAAACAAAGGCTACATCGTAATCCGGACGTCTGGCCGGGTAAGTGCCGTAGCCATCCGTAAAATACAGAAGTCCCTTCAGATGTCTGAACACCTTCTTGCGGCACAGCTCATTGACATACTCAAAAGCCGGTCTGAAATCCGTACCGCCGAAACCGATAAGCTTAAAATTCTCCATATAACGCTTCATGTCTTCTTCAGAGGTGATCACATCATCCTGTTGAGCCTTGGCATCACATTGGATAATGTGTACATTCATCTTCCTGAAAAAATTGTCCTTATTTGTCAGAATGGCAAATGTCTCCTCCAGAAAACGACGCACATACTCACCGGAACAGGACTCTGACGTATCAATAACAATGGCCAGTTCCTCTATCTTGCGGACTTCCTTGTATTCAAGGGCCTCGATCAGGGGCATATTGCCATAATGATTCAGACCGTATGTATAATAAATATAATCATAACTGTCCAGATCCAGTCGTATTTCTTCTCGAAGCGTTGTAAATTTCTGAAGAAAACGTTTGTAATCATAACGTTCTCTTGTAGCTATTTTAATATAGTCATAAAGGTCTCCAGCCATCTCAGCCGCGTCTTTAGAACAGGTCTCCATATTCGTGCGCATTTTCTCACTGATCTCCTGCCACTGTTTCTCCTGCTCCTTACGTTCCTGCTCTTTCTGTTCCTTCTGTCTGTCATTGTTCTGATTGTTCTGATCATTGTTCTCATCATCCTGATTGTCCTCGTTGTTCTGATTCTGATCATTCCGGCCGTCGCCATCCTTCTGATCCTCCTGCTCCGAATCCCAGAAAACATGATCGTCCACCACAAACTGCTTCTTAGCCGCTTCCATCTCAAGCCATGTCAGAGGCCGTTTTGTCAGCGACTTATAAATGCCCTCTGCTGTCAGCACCTTCATCTCTGACTTCAGTCGGTCATACATGGCCTGTCGTTCATCCGGTACAACAAGCCGAATACATCGGTAATTCATCTGATCAATGATGGCTGTAACTGCAATATCGCAGCTGAGATTCCAGACATCTTCATCCTTGTCACGGTTATGAAACATATGTCTGAATACACAATGCAGCAGCATATGCAGATAAGCCCGATTCACCAGCACACTGTCATTCTGATAATTCTCTATCAGATATCTCGGATTAAAGCGAATCTTCTGACTGTCCGTACCGATCGTCTTCATGGACAGATCCATTTCATAACCCAGACTATTCAGTGCAATATCCAAAAAACGCATAGAGACATACAATTCTGTCTTGGAAGCATTCAAAATGTCGGTTCCGGCCTTAATCAGCTTCTCTTTCATCTCATGCATGTCAAAACCTCCTATAAATCAAAGGACTCATCTGCCATACTGAAATTCCGGTGTTTATAATCCATCAGAAAAGCAGTAAATTCTGTCTTGTCAAGGGACAGCGCCAGATCAATGGCCTGGTCTGTCTCATCACTGTCAAGCACACCCAGATCGACCAAAAAAGTCAGCTTGTCCTTGTCATCCTCATGAATAAACTTCTTCGCCGCTTCCAAAGCGTGTTCTTCAATATAATCCTTGTACGTATGCTCGCCTTCCAACGTCAATGCATAAGGATACATCAGACGCTCCATAGCCACCGTGATGATCGTATCAAAGGAATCCCCCCTTAAAAGGACATAGAACATCCCATCGTATTTGTTATAATCCACATCCTGGATGCCGATACAGTAGCGGATATACTTGCCGGAACCAATCTCCGTAGACTCAAACTGCTTACACATGGAAGCCACATTAGCGACCACTTCGTAATCATGCTCCGTAAAAATAACTCTGGCCTCCTCCACAGGCTTATCCGGGTATAAATGCCGCACAATCACGTGAATCTGCTGGTTCAAATCATCCAGGATACTACCGATACTGATATCCAGCCCTTCAATCTTGTCCTGAACAATCTCTGAAAGCTTCTCGCAGTTCTTGAAAGCACCAAAACCAATAGAGCGGATATGGGCTGTCAGATGCACCTGTTCCAATGCCCAGCAATTATAAAAAGCATAATTGCCAATGGATTTCAGTGAATCCGGAAAATCCAGATTCAACAGTTCCCTGCATTCACTGAAACCATGATGGTCGATCACCTCCAACGTATCCGGAAACTGGATATACTTCATAGACTTCTCCGAGAAAGCATAGGGCTCAATCTTCGTCACTTTGAAACCATCAATAGACGCCGGAATCACAACACGCATCTCATCGCCTTCATACTTCACAATGGTTGCCGTGCCGTCCACAACGCCATAGCGTATCGATTCCTTCTCAGAAAAACGTGTGTCAAAAATCATACTGTTCACCTCTGAATCTATTCGCCAAAGTCCTGTGCAAACAGGGGCTTTAGCTCATTACTCGCGTAGACTCGCAAAAAAATGCTGCATTGTCGGCTCCATATCTGGAAACGCCTACATATGCAGCATTCTATATAGATCTCATCATTATAAACTGCCTTCCGGCAGTCCTCTCATCCGCAGCAGAGAAGCAATCCTGTTACTCCTGAAGGAAATCCTTCAGCTTGCGGCTTCTGGACGGATGTCTCAGCTTGCGCAGCGCTTTCGCCTCAATCTGACGAATACGTTCACGCGTAACCTTAAATTCCTTGCCAACCTCTTCCAGTGTTCTGGCCTGTCCATCGATCAGGCCAAAACGAAGCTCAATAACCTTGCGTTCACGGTCTGTCAACGTATCCAGTGCGTTCACCAGTTCCTTCTTCAGCATCTGATAGTCAGCCGAATCAGATGGTGAAAGCATATTCTCATCTTCGATAAAATCTCCGAGACTGGAATCTTCTTCCTCACCAATCGGGCTGTCCATAGAAACAGGATCACGTGAAATCTCAAGAGCCTCTTCTACCTTCTGTTTGGTTGTTCCAAGACGCTCTGCAATCTCTTCGCTGGTAGGTTCTCTTCCCAGCTCCTGTAAAAGATTCCTGGACATACGCAATGTCTTGTTGATTGTCTCTACCATGTGCACAGGCACACGAATTGTCTTACCTTTATCAGCAATACCTCGGGTAATAGACTGGCGGATCCACCAGGTTGCATATGTACTGAACTTGAATCCCTTGGCATAATCAAACTTCTCGACAGCTTTGATCAGACCCATGTTGCCTTCCTGGATCAGATCAAGGAACGGAATGCCGCGGCCCACATACTTCTTCGCAATACTGACTACCAGACGAAGATTGGCTTCAATAATTCTATCCTTGGCCTTCTGGTCACCCGCTTCTGCTCTCTTGGAAAGCTCAACTTCCTCCTCAGGGGATAAAAGCTTCACACTTCCTATTTCCTTCAGATACATTCTGACAGGATCTTCCAGGCTGACACCTTCCAGTGCATCAACATCATCCAGCAGTTCAACTTCTTCTTCCTGGTGATCGAGGAACTCATCATCGTCATCCTGTGCTTCCGGAATATTAATAATATCAATATTCTTCGCTTCCAGGAATTCGTAAACTTCTTCCATCTTCTCCTCGTCAAACTCGAAGCCCTTGAACGCATCATTGATGTCGCCATAATCAAGCTCATTTTTTTTCTTCTTTGCCTTCTCCAGCAAACTATTCAAGATCTGCAAAAATACAGCTTCATCCATTGAATGTACCTCTTTCATATTCTATCATCGTCAATAAAAACACTTTTTTAATAAAGCATAACGCTAATACGGTCATTATCCTATATTAAACAAGTGTACCTACTATTATAATGATATTTTTGAAAAAATCAATGGCATTCTGCAAAATTTTATGGTTTTTTTACAGATTAGCAAAATATTTCTCAATTTGCTCTCTTGCAGCCTTCAAACTGCCCTGGAACATCTCCTTCGAACCGCCGCCACGGCCATCAAGGGCCTCATTCATCGCCTTACCTGCTGCAATAACATCCACATCTCTGCCGCCCATCACATAACGATAACCGTTTTCATCATCCCCGTCAAAGCATCCACAAAGGCCGCTGCACTTCTCAACCAGAAGATTAAAAGCATACCGCATGTTGCTCTTGTCCATATGCTTATCAAAAAAGCATATATTCTGTTCATTCTCCGGCAGCGCTGTAATCTTCTCCTGCAGGATATCCATCTTCATCCCAGTCATCTCCTGCTTCAGCGCCAGATTCTCATTCTTCAGCTTCTCTACCGCAGCAGCCACTTCATAAGGCTTCGCAGACAACTGTGCGGAAATATCATAAACATTACGTTCCTTCTCAAGGGCATCTGCCAGTGCTCTGAAACCACAGAGCATCTGAATGCGCACGCCGCCTTTATACTTCTCCATCCCCGTCAGTCGAATCATGCCGATCTCGCCGGTAAAATGAACATGGGGTGCACAGCAGGCACAGATATCATAGCCCGGGATCTCCACAATACGAATCGGTCCGTCTATCTCCTTCTTGCTGCGGTAAGGAATCTCCATCAGTTCCTCCCTTGAAGGCCATGTAATCTTCACCGGAAGATTCTTCGCAACTGCCTCATTCGCTTTATGCTCGATCATACGGAGCTGTTCCCTGGTGATCACACCATCAAAATCCATGGTCACGGCTTCGCTTCCCAAATGAAAACCTACATTATTCAGCCTGAAGTATTCATGAATAAGTCCGGATACAATATGCTCGCCCGTATGCTGCTGCATATCTGAGAAACGCTTCTCCCAATCGACACAACCTGTAACCGTATCGCCTTCCCACAGCGGTTCCTTCACCCAATGGTAGATCACTCTGTCCTTCTCTAGTACCTTCTCCACCGGAATATCATTGAGTGTGCCTCTGTCGCAGCTCTGACCGCCCTCTTCCGGGAAAAACATTGTCTGGTTCAATGTGATCTTATATAAATCACCATCCTGCTCACAAGATAATACGCACCCCTCAAACAATGTCTGGTGGCTATCTTCATCAAAAAGTCTGATTGTCTCCATCATTCTCTTCAAGTCCTTTCCTGAAATGTCCTGTTGAAATTTATCGTCTGCCAAACAGCCGCTCAAAATCTCTTTTAACTTCTCTATAGATAATACTATGGAATACATAATCACCAAAATAGCGCTGCAAAATGGATGTCCCTTCTCTTAATACATCCGACTCACACTTGCCGAGCCTCTGCAATTGATCGGTACCATGTAAATCAACAGCAGAAGCCAAATCCCCGGAAGCGCCGATTCTGTCAGCATCCTCCCGGAATTCTAAAATCGGTGAGATATCCTCTCCCTCATCTGTCTTCACTTCTATGTAACGGATGCCGGAAAATCCATCACCGCGACAGACCCAGCCGATCTTCCTGGCGGGCTGTCTGACTGCTGACAAAGCCGGTACAATCTCTGTCGTAATCCTTCGTATGGCATCATCCGACAACGTCCATATTCTCTGTATCTTCTTCAATAGCTGCCGATCCGAATAAGCCGCCTCCGACCTATCAGAATGCCTTCCCTGCTTCAGCATTAAATCTGTCTGCGGCAGATCCGGCCGGATATCCAGCAATTCTGTCACATCATCGACTCTTGACCTTATCAGTGCAGTCAGGCTGGCACAAACATTAATCTCGATGTTCGTCACACTCAGCTGTTCCAGTCTATGTATAATCCGGTCATAATCACCTGTATACAATGTCAGAATAGATTCACTGTTCCCTGTCCACCGCTTACTGCGCAGTCTCCTCAGCTTACTCTCCGTATATTCCGCCAACAGCACATCGACATGCCCGTCAAATATATTCTTCCTGTCCATGGCACGCATCGTCTGATCTCTGATCATATCCACAGCAATCTCTCTTGCCGTATCCGGCCCCAAGGTCAGCAAATCCAGGTCATAGCAATACTCTCTCCTGTTCCTGATCATATGTTCTTCAAAATCAAAAGATACCCCTGTCTTATCTTCGATCCTGTAGATGCCTCTGCCTCCGGATACAACAGCCTCCAGCGTCTTCGCCTCCGCTGAACCATTGTACATGCACACCGACAATGTTCTCTGCCGGAGATTCATATTCCCACGAATACATACCTTCCCAGTATCATCAATACTATAACCATCAAACAGACGATAAATATTGTCAAAATGTGTCTGAATGATCGACTCATACGTTCTCAAAACACGCGCAAAGAAATGACAGGCATATTCAAAATTGATATTTACTTCCGACGCTGCATAATTTCTTCCGTACGCAAGGGCCTTCACATAAAGCCTCAGATTGTTCTGCTCCAGATAATCCAGAATCCAATTCTGACTGCAGTGATTGGCCAAAATGCCCGCCAGATAACAAATACTCTCATCATACCGCTTGTCCGATTTATGGGCATCCATCCATATATTCAACTGTTCCGCGCTGAGTCCCGATAAATAGCAGGCCATAAAGAACTGATGAAATACGCTGTATCTGAAATGAACAGTCTGTGAACGCCGTGTAATAAAACCAGCGGCCTCTATCTGAGTACAAATCTCTGACCGCTCCCAGTTCAAAAAACGTTCTTCACTATCCCCATTGACATAACTATCCGCTGCATATTCGCACAAAACAGCAAAAATTCTGTCACGATTCTCCGGTGAACAGCTCATAGACTTCATTCTCATATCTATATAGGCTTCCAGAAGCGCCGTGTGATTCGATAAAACTGTCCAGTCATCGGAATGCACTGCTGAATGTACTGCTGTCATCGCATACATACGAATAAACAAGGGCGTTCGAAGTACTTCCAGAAGCCGTCCCGGCATCCGTCGGATCTCACAGCTCCTATTCCTCTCGTCTCCACCAATCATCCTTAAAGCCGCATCACGTTCAAGCCACCGGATAATCTGCTCATCGCTGACAGGATCAATCGTATAATACACAAAATCCGAATGGAAATCTCGTCTGTCACACTGCATTCTGGAAGCAATGATCACCGTATTGTCTGTGTCATGGCCCAGACAATACAGCTCAGAAAGTAAAAAACTTCCGGTCTCGGACTGCGCATCAACTGCATCCGCCAGCAGGACAAACCCGCCTGCACGCAATCGCTCCCTGACTAATTCTTCAGTGACTAGGGGAAAATGCCCGCTGAGTGCTCTCACAATCCTCTTCTCAATCGAATCCCAGACAATACTGCAATCCCTTCCATCAAGAAACACCGGCAGACGATCTGAATCATCCCTGCAGTCCGCCAGATAATCCCTCAGCAGCAGCCACATCAAATAGGACTTCCCGCCTCCGGGCTCTGAAGTAATCACCATGCATTGGCCGCCCAGAAGATGCTCATAGGCTCTCGCATCCCCATTTCTGCTGATATCCAGATCATAGCACAACTCTGAAAGCGCCTCATCCGAACAGACATGCAATGCATTCATACAGCATATACGCATCGCATGCCTGTAATTCTCCAGGGCCTCTCTATCCATCCATTTGTTCCTTGCAGCAGAATTGTCCATATGGTCTGTATCCTTTCGTGCCAATCTGTATTTCTGATCTTTAGTATGCCATTAGTATAACATCTGAAGGCTGAAAAGTACAGTGCTTTTTTCGAATGTTTGTTCTTGTATTCACTTTAAAAACTTGACAAAATTTATTTTCGCCCCTTACATATATGGTGCTATGGTGTTGTACTATAAGCGGGTGATTTTATGGCGTATTTTCTTAAAAAAACTAATAACAAAAAAGGAACTTATACCGTATCAAGGAATGTGTAGATGAGTTTGAATATAAATTCAAAGACACTGAAACAGAAAAAATTAAAAAATTTAAGATAGCAGAAAAAAGAATTGTTACTTTTAATCCCAAACTGGCCAAGAAGCAGATATATGAGATTAATAAAGAAGTTGGAAAAGCAAAACTGCTGAAAGCTTCACAGGCAAAGCGCTCAGAATACGGTGACTCTGCAAAATATGTAATTTTTACCACTACAGACAAAAAAGGAAACGATACGAATGGAAAAATTAAAGTCACTATGAATGAGGATCTCATAAAAAAATACCTGGAACTTGCTGGATATCCCTTTGCAACCTGCCACTGATGTCCTATTTTCTGAGCGATGGAGAGATCAAAAAAATGCTAAGCCATAGGCTTTAATCCTTGGCTTAGCACCATATTTTACTATTCAACTCCAAAAGTCAGGTATTGTACCACAAATTTATAATCTTTCAGCCAGCACTTTGCACCGCTTTTTCCAGAATGCAATACCATAGGCAAGAATCTCACTCCGTCCATCCTCTCGAAGCGCTTCATCATATCTGCGATCTCTGATCTGTTCAAGTGCCCGCTCGCACGCTTGATCCAGCTCTTTAAAAGAGCGGGCGTATTTCAACTCAATGACGATCCCGACATCCGGATTCTTCGGCTTAATCAGTATATCCGCATATCCATCCCCAGACTCTCTGTTAGAACGGACTGCCCAGCTGACATTGCTTTTCAGGATGCCGATCAAAATGCCATGGTAAAAGATTTCTTTTTCTTCATTCCTTGCCTTGGTATCCAATACACTGATCGACTCGCCAAGAAAATGCGTCAATTCCTGCTGGATATCTTCTGTCTTGCCTTCAAGGAATCCTCGATTGATTTTCTCCGTGGATGCTCTGTCATTTGCAACGACACGGTTAAACCATTCCCTGATCTGAAGCACAAAGACTTCCCGCACTTCTTTATTCGGGATGATCAACCTGTAGATACCATCCATCTCACGGCCTTCCTGGGTCAGATAACCAGTCGTAAACAAAACACTCCACACATTGTCAATCGTATTATCAATCTCATCATAGGTCAGATCCATTCGAATCCGCTTCTTGACTGCATGGCCGGCAATTAACTCTTCGATCTCATCTCTGGTGGTCATATCTGCCTTGTCAATAAATCGCTTAACCAGATCATTCCCGCTGCTGTTGATCCAGTAAGCCTTTGGCCTGGCCTTCGGATCAAACACAAGATCATCTACATAGTTGATCACATCCCACGGGCAATAGATATCTGCGTTGCCAAAATGATAACCGTCATACCATTCCTTGACCTCTGCAAAATGTTCCTCTAAGTGATAATCCGCCAGAAGCCGCTTGACCTCTTCATTCGTAAAGCCGAATGCTTCATCATACCGGAGATCATTTGCCGCATAAACTTTGAAATTATTAAGCCCTGTAAAAATACTCTCTTTCGAAATCCGAAGACAGCCTGTCAAAACCGCGAACTGGAGAAAATCATTTGTCTTAAAGGCTTCACCAAACAATCCACGAATTAATGTCACCATTTCTCTGTAATAACCATGCTGGAATGCCTTGTCCAACGGCACATCATATTCATCGATCAGAATGATCGCTTTCTGTCCATAATGCTTATATAATAATTCTGATATCTTTTTCAATGAAAATTTTAACTTGGTTCCAAGTATAGTCTCTTTTAAATTCTGAATAAAAATCAAATCATGATAGGCATTCTTTTCATCATCATCCAACCTGTCGCTCTTCTCTAAAAATTTAAATCTTCTCACTTCGCCGGCAATCAATTCGCACAAAGAAGCTCTGGCCTCCTCAAATGTAAGCCCTTCTACACTTTTCAGAGATAAAAGCACAACCGGATACTTGCCCATGTATTCTTCACACAACGCTTGATTCTTTGAAATATAAAGACCATCAAAGAATGTCGTGTCGGTTCCGATTTCAAAGAACCATTTCAACATGCTCATGTTCAGCGTCTTGCCAAATCGTCGTGGCCTGGTAAAAAGATTTACCTTGCTCCAATTTTCAAGGACCTGCTCAATTAGCTTCGTCTTATCTATATAGTAAAATTCTGACTTACGAATTTCCTTAAAATCATCCATTCCAACTGGTAATCTTTTCAAGTCTGCCATATACTACACACTCCCGTCTGATCAGATACTTACCGCCACCTTTAATCTATCTTTATCATATCATAAGAACATTTGTTCGTCAATACATTTTCCCTTTTCACATTGAAGTACCATTGCTTTAGAAATCTGATTCATTTTTTCCGCTATATCATACACTTTCTGAATGGAACAGTCAGTCGGCAATGGTTCCATGATTTTGAATGATTTGGAAGATGTATCCCAATTAACATATGCCCTATCATCTTCCAATCGTTCCATATACGCCTGTGGTAATTGATTCACATCAAAAGTAAGACAATAATAGAGTGCATCTGCATTGGCATTCATCACCGCTTGATTCATTGCAGAACAGTCCACATCTGATCCGTGGCGATTTTCAATCTCAACCTTTCTTTTTTTCTGATACTGATTCATTTTTTCAGCACATTCGGCATCATACTGATAATGAATGCTATCGCCGCTGATATAACCAAGATTCTCCAACAACATTTTCAAAAGCTCAGGCTTCGCTTTCATATTTTGGGACATCTCAATAATATTCCAATGATCCTGTTGACGAATGTAGTGCATCAAAAAGTGTACGTCTGGTTTATGTGCATCCTGCCGTGAGAAAGATTGTCTGAGCAACCGCATTTTTGAGGCAACAAATTCAGCCCTTGATATCCAATCAACAACATCTATTGCCGACTCAATCTGCATCTGCTCCGCAATGTATGCCGCACTGTCCATAATCATATGCCATCCATGCATAATGAGATGCCCCAAAGGACCCCCACCTGCCACATTATTCACTTGCGCACAAATACCTGTTTGCCTTATATTCGGAAAAGTCCGGATAAAATCCGCAATTGTTACATCACTGTATGGTACATTCCACTGTATGCCATCTTCAAACTGAATATATGGGAACATTTCATGTACTGTGTGCATGTCCATGCTACCATAATGCTTTTCAAAAGAAATGTGATGTACGTTCTGGCCGTGTTCTCTGCAATATTCCACCAGATTATTCGAAAGCACTGAATCATCCACAAAAAGCATCTCCGGCGCCCTATTTTCCAGACAATAATCCATCGTCAAAATCAACAGATTCCCATTGGAAGCTTTATAAGCCTCATACTTTTCTTCTGCCAGCCTCTTGATGCCATCCAATGCCCCCAGGAAATCCGCATTCAAATCAAAACCATGCGTTAAACCAGCCGCATCACAATACACCGGAACAAATGCATGTTGATCAAATGTCTGCCTATATTCCGGATGCTCTGCCACAATTGCACGAACCTCTTCGTCCATATGCCCTAAAGTCCAGTCCGCATATCGCCAAAAATCAAGATATAACTTATGTACCAGAAGAAAATACTGATACAACGGAAAAACACACGCTAACCTTGTCTCCACAGCGCCCTGTTCCATCAACTGAGCATAAACGTCTGTATATTGCTGCCTTAACGCTTTGTTGATCCTCATATGATGGACATCCAATATTTCAGTCAGATTCAAAAAAATCTTATTTCCATCATAACTAATCGGAACATGTCCATGCTGCATATAATTTCTCAGAAAATCCACCATCCGATATGCCATCCATTTGTCATAGGCCTTTGAAATATAATACGTCTTAAATGTTCCATCCGAATCTATATAAGCCTTGTCAAAAACTTCAACCGACTCAATTAATGTACGCGCCGAACTGATGGCATTCCCTATCAAAGCATTGAGCTGAAGCACATCCACTTCCTGCCCGTTATAAGTATATACTCTGTCATCAAATAATAAATCATAATCCCGAAAAATTTTTTCAAGATTATATAACATCATCCGATACAGCTGATCCAGTTCCTGCACATGATATGTCATATCCAAATACCTTTGAAAAATCACCTGATGCTCATTCACAGGCAGTGTAAATTTCTTCTCACCTTCAGAAGGCATAATTTCAAAATATCTCCTCGAATTCATATGACAATTACCTCACTCTAAAACGCATCCCATCAAGTCACAACGACCTGACGGGATTTTCTTACAGGATTCTATATCTTATCAACCACCACTTTGCACCGCTTTTTCCAGAATGCAATGCCATAGGCAAGAACCTCATTACGCCCATCCTCACGAAGCGCTTCATCATATCTGCGATCTTTGATCTGTTCAAGTGCCCGCTCACATGCTTGATCCAGCTCTTTAAAAGAACGGGCGTATTT
>OLQY01001210.1_pt1 | contig 23313 bp, 26 predicted proteins | sample 1672851 | NCBI WGS metagenome assembly OLQY01 (sample SAMEA3136730, study PRJEB25190) | human gut metagenome | reverse complement strand
TTTATTTTATTGAGGTGAGAAGAATGAAAAAACAAATCATATCTAATGCATTTTTATTTCTGTCCATTATGGTTTATGTTGTTTTGTTTAAGACCATTTTTGGCCAATCTAACTTAATGGTTGGAGTTACGGTTTTAATTATTGGATTAGTTACATCTGAAAAGGATATGACTCAAAATTTAAAACTGTTATTTATTAAATTATTATTCATCTTGTTGTATATGGGATTAGCGAGTTATTTAATAACGGTTAGTGCATTTTTAACAATGTTAATTAGTATTCCATTTATTTTCTTTATGACGTATTGGACAACGATAAATGGTAAGAAAACATATCATTTCCCATATTTACTTGGATATTTATTTCTATTATTATCAGCACCAGTTTCAGATATTAAAATGCTTCCAGGACGTTTAATTTCGTTAGCGATAGGAGCATTATTAATCGTTTTATTACAATATGTAATGAACAAAGATACTTATAAGAAGATTTTAAAAAATGAAAATGAAACAGCATTAGAGCTTGTTGAAAAAAGAATCGATCGAATTTTATCTCAAGATTACAGTATTCATCCTGAAGAAATCGATGTTCTTAAACTGGGAATGAAACGTTTTATGAAAGTAACATTTGAACGTCGCAATTTAAGAACGACTTTAACAACGGATAGTATGTATCGTGTGAGTGAAATTATCTCACTTCATAAAATTTATTACTTATTAACAGATGTCTCAAATTACTACGAAGCGGGTGAAACATCAGAAGAATTATTACTAGATCTGAAATTATTAGTTCAAGGATTAAAAAATGAGGACTACGCTATTGCGGCTAAAATATTTGATAAATGGGATGAAAAAGTTTTACCTGACTTCATGCAAAAAAATAAACAGGCTTTAAAGATATTGAAATTATCTGAACAAGATGTTTATCCTGAATATAAAGAAAACATCTTGCATCAAATATTCCAAATTGATACAAAGTCACTGTCTTTTAAATTTGCTATGCGTGTGACGATTTTATTAAGTGCTGCCTTGTTCTACACCACATTCTTTAACTTAGAATATGGTCGTTGGCTATGTTTTACACTGTTAGCACTTGTTCAACCAAGTTATGAGGAAAGTAATAAGAAAACATGGATGCGATTTACAGGGACATTATTCGGTGTTATTTTATTTTTAATTTTATTTACAATCTTTAAATCTTCAACTTCACGAACGTTGATTGTGATGATTACATCGTATGTAAATATGTTCTTTAATCGATACGATTATAAAATGATTGCAACAACTATCCAATCGCTTGGAGCAGCTGTTATTGGAACAACAGGATTAATTGTTGCCCAGAATCGTGTGGGATTTGTTTTGTTAGGGGGAATAGTTGCCTTTTTAGGAAATCGATATTTATTTACAATTCGTGAAAAAGAAGCTCATACTTATTTAATGGATCTTTATGAAAAGTATAAACATTATCTTTTAGGTAATGAAAAGTATCCTCATACAGTTATTGTAGAAGCTTATCATGCCCTCGAAATGGCAGGGGACGATAACAAATATCGTGAATGGTTAAATGTTAGCTTTGATGCTTTAACTAATCCAATTCAATAACATCTAAAAACACTTTTTATCTATATGGTGAAAAGTGTTTTTTTTTGATAAGGTTAAATTGAAAGAAATTATTTTTGTGAAAGTTGTTCCAAAAAAACGACAAAATTCCAACCGAGAACTTGATTTTTTGATATAATAAAATTGGAATTTTAAATCATTTATAGGAGGTTTCAACATGAGACGTGAATTAGCAATTGAGTTTTCTCGTGCCACAGAGGCAGCAGCATTAGCAGGTTACAAGTGGTTAGGACGTGGGGATAAAAACGCGGCAGATGGTGCGGCTGTTTTAGCGATGCGTCACGTATTAAATGAAATTAATATTCGCGGAGAGATTGTGATTGGTGAAGGTGAAATCGATGAGGCGCCAATGTTATACATCGGAGAACGTGTTGGAACTGGATTTGGAGACGATGTAGATATCGCGGTAGATCCAATTGAAGGAACTCGTATGACAGCAATGGGACAGGCTAATGCTATGACAACCCTTGCCGTTGGTGAAAAAGGATCTTTCTTAAAAGCACCAGATATGTACATGGAAAAACTAATCGTTGGGCCAAAAGCGAAAGGTGTTATTGATTTAAACTTATCTTTAGAAGAAAATATTCGTCGTGTTGCCAAAGCAGTTAATAAGCCATTATCTGCTGTAACAGTGATGACACTTGCTAAACCACGTCATGATGAGCAAATTAAACAAATGCAGGCTTTAGGAGTGCGTGTATTTGCGATTCCAGATGGAGATGTTGCAGCTTCAATTTTAACATGTATGCCATTTAGTGAAGTTGATATGGTTTATGGAATTGGTGGAGCACCAGAAGGTGTTGTTTCTGCTGCTGTAATCCGTGCACTTGATGGAGATATGCAAGGACGTTTAGTTTTACGTAAAGATGTTAAAGGTGAGACAGAAGAAAATATTAAAATGAGTGAGGATGAAGCTCGTCGTTGTGAAGAAATGGGAGTTAAACCAAACGAAATTTTAAAACTTGAGGATATGGCGAAAAGTGATAATGTTATCTTCTCAGCAACAGGAATCACTAAAGGTGATTTATTAGATGGAATCACATGTGAAGATGGAATTGCCACAACTGAAACATTAGTTATTCGCGGAAAATCAAGAACTGTTCGTCGTATTCAATCAATTCATTATCTAGATCGTAAAGACGACCAAATTAAAGAAATCATTTTATAATTTTTTAAACTAGCCTCCTATCAATAGGAGGCAACTTTTACATATGAGGTGAAAGACATGTACGCTGCAATTATTTTATCAGCCGGAATTGGAAGTCGAATGGGATTGGGTTACAATAAAATGTTATATGAAATTAACAACCAACCTGTTGTGGTTCATACCTTGAAAAAATTCTTAAAAAATGCAAATTGTGGACAACTTATATTAGTTGTTAATCCAACTGAAATAGATACGATGCAAAATATCTTAGAAGGTGCTAATATAATGGATTCGCGTATTCGAATTGTTCGAGGTGGAAGCGAACGACAATATAGTGTCTACAATGGGCTTCAGATGGTTACTGAGGATGTTGTTTTAGTTCATGATGGAGCGCGACCTTTTGTGACGCAACGTATGATTGATGAATGTTATCAGCAAGCTCTAAGTCATCATCCGTCTATTGTAGCAGTGCCTGTAAAGGATACGATTAAACGTGTAGTTGACGGTGTCGTAGTTGAAACTCCTGATCGCTCGCAAATATATGCTGTTCAGACACCGCAAGCAGCCCCAACTTCTTTATTAAAGCAAGCACATGAACGTGCAAAAAAAGCAGAATTTTTAGGGACTGATGAGGCAAGCTTAATAGAGAAGTTTACAAAATCAACTGTTAATGTGGTACGAGGAGACTATACTAATATTAAACTAACAACTCCAGAAGATTTAGTAATGGCAAAGCAATTAATGAAGGGAACCCTATAGATATTTAATAGCTAAAATGAATTGAAATAAGTGAATCATATTTTATGTCGTTAAACAAGAAATTCAAATTACGATAAAAAAATAGCCAACGAAAAAAATTTCGTTGGCTATTTTTATACAAGCTACTAGACAATGTATAGTAGTGTTTGTTATACTACTAGTGTGTAATACACAGTAGGAGATGAATAACTAAAATTTATCACGATGTTATACATTAAAATTTAATTTTTTTATAAAAATAAAAATAATAATTAAGATATAAGGAGTAGATTTTTATGAAAAAGACACTATTATATTCAATGTTAGTAACAGGGGCATTTTTATTCGGATGTTCTTCTGCTCCTCAAACGACTAATCCATCAACTACTCAAACAGAAACTCCGATAACTTCCCAGAATCCTAATTCAACAAATATTAGCGGTGCGCAAGTGACAATTACTGAAGAGCAAGCAAAAGAGATTGCTTTGAAAGAAGTCGGATCAGGAAATGTTATTGAATTCTCATACGATATGGATGATATTATTCCAAATTATGATATTACGATTGTGAATGGTACGACTGAATATGAATTTGAAATCAGTGCTGTTGATGGAAGTATTTTAAAACGTAGTAGTGAACAAAATCCACTAATCACTAATGAAGTAAAGATTGATGAGGCAAAAGTAAAAGAAATTATAAATAATCAAGTCAATGGAACAATTGTTGGAATTAAATTGGACCGCGATGACTACCTTCCGGTTTATGATGTTACAGTAGTAGATGGAACATATAAATATGAATTTGAAGTCAGTGCGATGGATGGAAGTATTTTGAGTAAAGACCAAGAATTAATTAACCAAGCATCTAATATAAATACTAATCAAGGATTAAATATTGATCAAACTAAAGCGAAGGAGATTGCATTAGGCCAAGTAAATAGTGGCGTAATTGGCGAATTTTCATTAGATTATGAACGAGGAATTCCTGTATATGAGATTACTGTTTATGAGGGAAGAACTGAATACGAATTCGAAATTAGTGGGATTGATGGAAGTATTATTTCTCGCAGTGTGGATACAAATTTAGATTAATATAGCCGAATAAAAGGTTAGAAAATATTTTAAATTTGAAAGACTTGTGGTATTATATCACAAGTCTTTTTGATGGATTTCTTGCTAAAAGACTATCTGTAAGGGAGGTTTAGGGTAACAATTTGTTGTTATTAATAATGAGATTATGAATGCACAATATAAAAAGGGTGTTTTAGAATTATGTGTTTTAAAATTAATTGAAAAAACGGATTTGTACGGTTACGAAATGGTTCAAAAACTTTCATATTATATAGAGGTGACTGAGAGTACAATTTATCCATTATTAAGAAGATTAACGAAAGAAGGCTATTTAGAAACTTATAATAAAGAGTCAACTGAAGGTCCGACGAGAAAATATTATTCAATAACAGATAAAGGTGAAGAATATTTAGCAAAACTTTTAAAAGAATGGAATCAAATGGTTGAATCCGTTCATCGTTTATTCGAAGGAGTGTGATTAGTCAGTGGATATGATTAACCAATGGCTAGAAGAGTTAGAGCGAGAATTACAAGATATTTTAGAAGAGGACCGATTAGAAATCTTATCTTCTTATAAAGAACAAGTTAATGAAATGAAAGAGTTAGATATAGATGAAGAGGAGATATTATCTAGATTAGGATGGCCTAAAAAGGTAGCACAAGAAGTTAAGCAATCATTAGATTATACTGAATCTCGTTTCCCCGCTGATAAAGATGATTCAAAGGTAGAAAAGCCAAAATCTAATGAAAAAGGTTTTAAAAAAGGTATCTCTATCTGTGCTATCATAGCATCTTTATGTGTCTCGATTTTATTTTTTATGACGAGTTTTCGTTTTATAATTGGAAGTATTTTTTTAATGTCTTTTTCAATCGGACTTGCGATTGCAGTATTAGGAGTGACACTAATTTTATTTAATATTGGGGTTGCGTCACTTTATACAGGTTATTTGATCTATAAACGACTTAATTAAGAATCAATTGAGGAATGTAGGTGAATTCAATGAGAAAGAAAGGTTTAGAGCTTTATTTAATTATTTCGAGTCTAGTTGCCGTTATTATTGTGATAGTGTGTTCTGTAGTTACGGTATCATCTAATATCGTGATAAAACAAAGCTTACATCAAGGAGTCCTTTTTGATTTAATCGAGTTAAAATCACAGGGGATGATTGAACTAGATGACTTATTTGATGATATTTTTGATTAGAAAGGAAGATTTTGATGATTCGAATTGGCCATTCAACTGATATCCATCAGTTAGTAGAGGGACGCAAATTAATTTTAGGTGGAGTTGAGATTGAGCATACAAAAGGATTACTTGGACATAGTGATGCTGATGTATTATGCCACGCAATAACAGAAGCAATTATTGGTGCTTTAGCAAAAGGTGATATCGGAACTCATTTTCCAGATACTGATCCAACTTACAAAGGAGTCGATTCACGTGTTCTATTGCGCGGAGCCTTTAAAATGATGGATGAAGCGGGATATTGCTTAGGAAATTTAGATGCGACAATTTATGCTGAAAGACCTAAAATGCGACCACATATCGACTCGATGCGTCAAAATATTGCGAGTGATTTAAATGCTTCAATGGATCAAGTTAATGTAAAAGCTACTCGTGGTGAAAAGTTAGGGTTTGTGGGGCGAGAAGAAGGAATAGCTTCAGAGTGTGTTGTTTTATTATTCAAAAAGACTAATTAACACAATATTAACGCGATGTTAACCGTTTATTAATCTCTGAGATATTGATACAAGGTATAATCAATTATGATATGCCCCCTATATTTTAATAAAGCTAAAGAATTACTTCTTTGGCTTTATTTATTTATAAAGCAAAAAGCACCTCGCTAATGAGGTGCTTTTTAGTTATCCACAGTTTTAATTTTAAAACGGAATCACTTCAGATCTCATATAATTCCTCTTTTCATTGTAGATATTGTTTTCATAGGTAACATTCCCTTCTCCTTTCACCTAATTAGATAAAATAATATTAAATGTTGTAATACATTTACCAAAAAGTGAATCTTTTTTTAGATTCATCGTTTTCGTAAAGATTTAATAACAAGCCAAACGATTGCAATTAGAACAATAGTCGATAGTATTTGTAACGTTAAATTAATCCAATCTGGCATTACATATATTTGCATCTCATCCCCTCCGGTAGATTCATCATATCATAAATCTATTCTTTAATGACTTAGAATCATGGTAAAATCAGTGTCTTGGGCGCAATTTTTTTTAATAATCTTTAATATTTTGTTTCAATCGTATATAATATGAAAAGAATAACAATAGTACAGTTATTATGTTTAAATAGGAGGCAATATTTATGACAGTTCGTGTTCGTTATGCACCAAGTCCAACAGGATTTTTACATATCGGAAATGCTCGTTCAGCATTATACAATTATTTATTTGCGAAACATTACGGTGGAGATTTTATTTTACGTATTGAAGATACTGACTTAGAGCGCAACGTTGAAGGTGGAGAAGAGTCTCAAATGAACTTTTTACGTTGGTTAGGAATTGAATGGGATGAGTCTGTTGATTGTGGTGGAGAATATGGCCCATACCGTCAATTAGAACGTTTAGATATTTATCGTCAATATGTAGAAGAATTAATCGAAAAAGGATTAGCTTATAAATGCTATTGTACAAGTGAAGAACTTGAGGCAGAACGCGAAGCTTTATCTACTCATGGTCATGATAATATCCATTATTCTCGTCGTTGTTTAAATGCAACAGAAGAAGAAAAGAAAGAATTAGAAGCACGTGGAGAATACGTGGTTCGTATTAAAGTTCCTGAAAATGAAGAATACACATTCAATGATATCGTTCGTGGAGAGGTTACTTTTAAATCAGAAGATTTTGGTGATTGGGTTATCATGAAAAGTAACGGAATCCCAACGTATAACTTTGCAGTAGTTGTGGATGATCACTTAATGAAAATTACTCATGTTTTCCGTGGTGAAGAGCATTTAACAAATACTCCAAAACAAATGATGGTTTATCGTGCTTTTGGATGGGATATTCCTCAATTTGGTCATATGACATTAATCGTTAACGAAAATGGTAAGAAATTATCAAAACGTGACAAAGATACAGTTCAATTCATTGAACAATATGCTAACATGGGATATTTACCAGAAGCATTATTTAACTTCATTGCATTATTAGGATGGTCTCCTGCAATTGAAGAAGAGATTTTATCGCATGAACAATTAATTGAATTATTTGATGAAAAACGTTTATCTAAATCACCATCTACATTCGATAAAAATAAATTATCATACATTAATAACCGCTACATCAAAGCATTAGAAGATGAAGAGTTATTAGAATTATGTATGCCTCACTTAGTTGAAGAGGGAATTTTAGAAGGAAAAACAACAGCATGGGCAATGGAATTAATCTCATTATTCCATGATCGCTTGTCATATGGTGCTGAGATTGTTGATTTATATGATGAATTCTTCTCAGAAGAATTAGAATTAGACGAAGAAGCACAAGCTTTCATTGCACAAGATGGTGTATCTGAAACGTTAAAAGCATTCAAAACAGAATTAGAAGCATTAGAAGATTTCAATGCTGAAGGAATCCAAGCCGCAATTAAAGCAGCTGGAAAAGCAGCGGGAGCAAAAGGTAAAATGTTATTCATGCCTTGCCGTATTGCAACAACTGGGCAAATGCACGGTCCAGATTTACCAAAAGCATTAGCTTTATTAGGTAAAGAAACAGTTGTTGGACGTATTGCAAAATTCATCTAATGAAATATTAAAACCTCAGAATTAATCTGAGGTTTTTTTTGATTTTAAGGCGAGTAAGATTAAAAGAAGATAGATAATAGTAATAAAAAAATAGAGGGTCCAAACTACACTATAATTGAAATAATCAACAATAAATCCTGTAATAACAGGACCTAATGCTCCACCGAGTGTGAAAATCATATTAATCACTCCTAGATACATGGCGTAATGTTCTTGTCCAAATAAAGCGCTTGTTCCATAGGTAGGGACTAAAGAGGGTAAACATAAACAAATACCAAACAGAGCGGCGAAAACAAAAAGGAGTGATGGAATGGTTCCTAAAAGTAAACAGACATAACCGATAAGAGCCATTGAGACTAATAGAATAATTGATTTAGTTAATTTTACTTTATCAAAAATATATCCTCCGATTAAACTCCACATTAATGCGAAAAGTGCTTGAGTTGAACCGACATTTGCATTAAACGGAAGTGGATGGCCTAGATAAATTAAATATGATTGAATATGCATCTTAGTTCCTGAAATACACATCCCGAGTAAGAAGAGACCGACTATAAATAAAATTAGCCGTGGACTCCACTGAATATCTTTATATGAAAATTTTTCTTTCTTTTTAGCTTTAATGGTTGTATCTGGTGGCATCCTCATAATGAAGAGTGCTAGCGGTAGACAAACTACAATAATGATAATGCCAAGAATAGCATAGGTGAAGGTGTATCCTTTACTGATCAGTAACCTTGAAACCACCTGCATCCATATAAAAGACCCTGTTCCCGCTCCTGCCGTTGAAATTCCTAATGCTAATCCTTTTTTATCCTTAAACCAGTGTGTTAGTGTTGTAGCAATCGGAATGGTAGTTAAACAGGTTAGCCCTATTCCGACAATAATGGCAATGCAATAGAACATCCAAATTTTTGTAGCGAGAGAATAACAGAAAAATCCACTGCCGGTTAAAATAGCTCCGATACTCATAATGAGTTTAAGTGGAAGTTTTGTTAGTAGTTTTCCGATAATTGGAGACATTAGTGAGGTCGTGATTGCACCTATCGTAAAAATGAATGAAAAGGATGAGAGTGAGAATCCTAAGTCTTTGGTGACGGGATCTAAAAATAATGTCGTAATATTATTAACAATACTAAATGCAACACCCATAATTAAAAAACATGATAGTAAAACAAGCCATTTATAAAATTCTAATTTCTTACTCATTTGTTCACACTCCAAATAAATCGTATAGTTTAGAATTTGATAAATAGACTAGGATTATGTATAAATATCGGGTATTGTATTTATTAGAAAAGGGGGATTAAAATGGATGTAACTTTTCAAACGGATGTTGGACGCTTTAACTACCATGTGGCTGGCGTATTAATTCATGAGAATCGGCTGCTTGTCATGACCGATGAACGCTCACCCTATTATTATTTACCAGGTGGGAGAGTGTCGATGAATGAGGAAAGTACTATGGCTATTAAACGAGAAATAAAAGAAGAATTGGACGTGGAGGTTGAAGCGACTCAATTACTATGGATCGTTGAAAATTTCTTCGTCGAGCAACAAAGCCAAGAACAATTTCATGAAATTGGAATGTACTACTTGCTTCAGTTAACAGAGGAAGACATTTTAAAAAGAGGTCAGGAGTTTATCATGAATGAAGGTGGATATAAAAAACTATCTTTCCTATGGCTACCTTTAGAAAAAATTAAACATCTAAATATTTATCCATTGTTTTTAAAAGAACGCATCATGAATTTACCACAGGTGCCAGAACATTTGGTTGAAATAAAAGAATAATGATTGGCATAGTATCTACTAAGAGGGGAGAGCTAAGTATGTTTGGACAGTTCTTAATTATCGTATCTGTTTTTGCTTTAATCATCTGGTTTTGGGTACTTGTTTTTAAACTATTAATTAGAGCAAATAAAGCTTTGCAAATTTATATTGATAATCAAACAAAAAATCTCTAGTTCAGCACTAGAGATTTTTTAGTTATTATTTAACTGCAATTGCTTCAATTTCGATTTTAGCATCGCGTGGTAAACGGGCTACTTGTACACAAGCTCGTGCTGGTTTGTGGGCTGAGAAGTATTCTCCGTATACCGCATTTACTGCAGAAAAATCATTCATATCAGCTAAGAAAATTCCACATTTTACGACATTTTCTAATGTATATCCCGCTTCAGTTAAAATAGCTTGAATATTTTTTAAACATTGGTGAGTTTGAGCTTCGATTTCATCAGATACAAACTCCATTGTTTGTGGGTCTAATGGGATTTGTCCTGAAATATAAAGTGTTCCATTTGCTTCAATAGCTTGAGAATAAGGTCCAATGGCTTTTGGAGCATTATCTGTTGCAATAATATTCATTAGTAGTTCCTCCTCATCAGTTTACGAGCATCCTTAAGAGTGTCCGTTTAAAATTAAGAATTTATTCATCATTTTTATTATACCATATCCATATAATGGTTTTAAGAGTTATGATGCATGAGTTTGTGTGATAGAATAAGACTATAAAATGAAGGAAAAAACGAAATAATGAATGCTGTAGCGGAGGGGACCTATCGTGAATACTGTAACGTTTGAAATGATAAAAGAAGCAGCACAAAACTTAAAAGGAGTTATTAAAGAAACAGATTTCTGTTTTGCAGAATCATTAAGTGAGCGTAGTGGAGCAGAAGTGTATTTAAAATTAGAAAATCTTCAGCAATCAGGATCATTTAAAATCCGAGGTGCTTATAATAAGATGCTTCATTTAAGTGATGAAGAAAAACAATGTGGTGTTGTTGCATCAAGTGCTGGGAATCACGCACAAGGTGTTGCAATTAGTGCAACGAAACTTGGCATCAAATCGACCATTGTCATGCCAAGGAGTGCACCGTTTGCTAAAATCTTTGCTACTCGCAATTATGGTGGTGAAGTGGTTTTAGAAGGAGAAATCTACGACGAGGCATATCAAAAAGCATTAGAAATTAAAGAAGCAACTGGAGCAACATTTGTTCACCCATTTAATGACCCTTACGTTATTGCAGGGCAAGGAACAATTGGTCTTGAAATGATTGAAGAACAACCAGATTTAGATGTCGTGTTAGTTCCAATCGGCGGAGGTGGAATTGCAGCAGGAATTGCAATGGCTATTAAAACATTAAATCCAAATACTAAAGTCATTGGAGTTCAAACAGAAAATGCCCCATCGATGTATCAATCAATTAAAGACGGGAAAATTGGCACAGTGAAGGTTACTAAATCGATTGCAGATGGAATTGCAGTCGCAACCCCAGGTGATGTTACGTTCCCATTAATTCAGCAATACGTTGATGAAGTTATCACAGTATCTGAAACTCAAATTTCGCAGGCTTTCTTATTATTGCTTGAAAACTGTAACTTGGTGTGTGAAGGTGCAGGAGCAGTTTGTGTTGCTGCAATTCTTTCAAATCAGCTAGACCTTAAAGGTAAGAAAGTCGGTGCCGTTCTGTCCGGAGGAAATATCGATACTAATCTTATTGAAAGTATTATTAATCATGCTATGATGTCTCTTGGACGTCGAACAAAAATTCAAGTTTCAATTGCAGATCGTCCTGGTGAGTTGAATGCTTTCTTAGATACAATCGCAGAGGAACTCGGTAATCTTATTATGATTCGACAAAATAGATATCGTGAAGGATTATCAATGTATCAATTAGGAGTGACGGTCGTTATTGAAACGTTAGACGCTGCTCATAAAGAACGCGTCATTCAAAAATTAATCGAATCAGGTTATGAGATTGAGTATACAAACTAGATAATTTTAGCGAAATATATTAAAATGAAAATAACATCAAGAAAAAGATAGGAGTTGGACTCACGATGCTAATTTATAATACGTATACGCGTGAGAAAGAAGAATTTAGACCGATTGAAGAAAACAAAGTGAGAATGTATATTTGTGGACCAACTGTTTACAACTATATTCATATCGGAAATGCACGTCCTGTTCTGTTTTTCGATTTAGTACATCGCTATTTTAAATATTTAGGATACGAAGTAGAATTTGTTTCAAACGTAACAGATGTTGATGATAAAATCATTAACCGTGCGATTGAAGAAGGTGTGACAGAAGCACAAATTTCTGAAAAATATTTAAACTACTTTTTAGAATGTAATAAAGCATTAAATGCTTTACCATTAACAGCAATGCCAAAAGTAACAGAAAGTATGGATTCAATGATTGAATTTATTAACCAATTAGTTGAGCGTGATTTTGCTTATGCAGTTGATGGAGACGTTTACTTCCGTATTGATAAAGTTCGTGAATACGGACAATTATCAGGTAAGAAAATCGATGAATTAGAAGTTGGAGCTCGTATTGCAGAAGACTCTAAAAAAGAAAATCCTTTAGACTTCGTTTTATGGAAAAAAACAGATAAAGGAATTACATGGGATTCACCTTGGGGTGCAGGGCGTCCTGGTTGGCATACAGAATGCGTTGTGATGATTAATAACCAATTCCATGGAAAAATTGATATCCATGGAGGTGGAACTGATTTACAATTCCCTCATCATGAAAATGAAATTGCTCAATCATTATGTATGTATGAACACAACATCGCAAACTATTGGATGCATGTTGGACGTTTAGGATTAAATAATGAGAAAATGAGTAAATCAATCGGAAATGTTATCAATGTTAAAGATTTAATTGAACAAATCGATGCTAATGCCTTCCGTTTATTTATGTTATCAGTTCATTATCGTCAACCAATTAACTACACTGAAGAAAACATCCAATTAGCAGTTAAAGAATGGCAAAAAGTAAAATCGACTTATGATCAATTACATTTAAAACTTGATTTAGCTGGTGCACTTGATGTAGAACCATCAGTAGTTCCTGAAATTGAAGCTCTAATGAACCAGTTTGTTGAAGCTTTAGAAGATGACTTCAATACCGCAAATGCTATTGCAAGTTTATATGGTGTGATTAAAGAAATTAATAAAATGGTTCGTGCGAAAGCATCAGATGAAGCAAACCGCTATGCTTTAATGACATTACAAAATATGACTTATATTTTCGGATTTGATTTAAACAAAAAACGTTTAACAGATGAAGAACGTGAATTAATGCAAGCTTGGGAAGAGGCAAGAAAAGCAAAAGACTTTGCTAAAGCAGATGAATTACGTGGAAAATTACAGGCTTTAAATGTTTTATAAAATAAGATATGATAAATTAGACTCCAAAATCAGTGGAGTCTTTTTTATTTTAAAAAATGAGTTTTAGGAAAACCATCTTAAAATTGAAACTTTTTTAGGGTAAAAAGTGATAGAATAGTGTCAAACTGAGGCGAATTCAAGAAAACAAGTCCGTTTTATTGCTTTTTCGTTAAAAGATAAAAAAGTAGTGTATAATAATGACGATATCAAAGAAGGCGCGTGAAATAATGGAAGCAAATCAGATGAATAGTACGATGCTGGCATTTGTCGGTGATTCATATTATGACTTAAAAATTCGAGAAATGTTATGCAAGAGTGGGGTTAATAAACCAAACAGACTTCACCAATTGGCAGTTAAATATGTATCAGCACATGCTCAAGCCACTACATTAGCATATTTAATTGAAATAGAATTTTTAACAGAGAAAGAATTAGAAGTAGTGAAAAAAGGACGTAACACGAAAAGTCGTTCCGTACCTAAAAACACAGATGTCTTAACATATGCTCATAGTACAGCATTCGAGGCTTTAATTGGATACTTATATTTAACAGAACAATTTGATCGTTTAGATGCAATTGTGAGCAAAAGTATTGAATATAAAAATGGAGTGACAAACTAATGGCGAAAAAAGAAGTTAAAAAAGACAAAAAACGTGAAGTAAAAAAAGATAGCCGTCGCGAAAACAAAAAAGAAAGTAAATACGAAGTCATTTATGGAAAAAATACAGTCAATGAAGTATTAGAATCAAAACGTAAAGTTTTTGAAGTGATTGTAGCAGACACAGTAGCAAAAGCGGAAAGAGGATTGATGGCGACAATCGAGAAAAAACAAATTCCTTGCAAAGTGTTACCTCGTCAAAAATTCGAACAATTAGCAAAGGATAAATATGATGCACGTGGAAATCATCAAGGTGTATTAGCACTTGTTGAACCTTATGCTTATATGCCATTACCTGATTTAATTGCAAAGGCAACTCAAAAGGAAGAACCAGCTTTCATCATCATTCTAGATGGATTAGAAGATCCACATAACTTAGGTGCAATCTTACGTACTGCTGATGCAGCGGGAGTGGATGGAATTGTTATTCGAAAAGATCGTTCAGTTGGATTAACAAGTACAGTAGCTAAGTTATCAACGGGAGCAATCGAACATATTCCAGTTGCATGTGTTGCAAACTTAACGGTTGCTATTAATCAATTAAAAGAAGCGGGACTCTGGATTGCTGGGACAGATGCAAGTGAAGCTCAAGACTATCGTACTTTAGATGCTACATTACCATTAGGTCTTGTAATTGGTAGCGAGGGAAAAGGAATGAGTCGATTAGTTCGTGAAGCTTGTGATTTTAAAGTTTACTTACCAATGCGTGGACATGTTACTTCATTAAATGCATCAGTTGCAGCAGCTTTATTGATGTATGAAATTTATAACAAGCGCAATCCTATAAAATAATAACTATACTGGAGGTATAATGTGACGGTAGAATATAACGATTATGAGTTAGTGTATTTAGTACGTGAGCAAAACGAAGAGGCGCTTCACATCATCATAGAAAAATACTCACCTTTGATCGGAAAAATTGCATCTTCTTATTATGGAATTGGATATGACTATCAAGATTTTTTTCAAGAAGGCCGTATGGCATTTATAAAAGCAATCTATTCTTTTGATGAAAATTCAAACTACAGTTTTTATTCCTATGCAATGACTTGTGTAAGAAATGCGATTACGACAAGCTACCGAAGATTAAAACGAACATCTGGTCTTGACCAACTAACGGATTATGATGAGCATCCGTTAGTTTCCACATTAGAAACTCCAGGATATTATCACTATGATAGTGAATATACGTATTTAAACGAAAAGTTAATTATTGAAATGGCAATGAATAGTGATAAAATATTGTCGCCATTTGAGAAACAATGTTTGAAATACTTCTTATTAGGTCATAATTATAATGAGATTGCTATAATATTAAACCTGTCCCCTAAGAAAATTGATAATGCTTTAAGCCGGTGTAAAAGTAAATTAAAGAATTTAAATAAAATGAATTCCTCTATTGGTGAAAGTTTCTAGCTTTATTGACAATGAAGCTTCTTTTTGATAGAGTAGATTAAGTTAAGATATAAAAAGTTGTGAGGGATAAAATGCGTACAAAAGTAATATTAGCTTGTGATGAATGCCTAAGTCGCAACTATTCAACAGTTAAGAATAAACAAACACACAGCGAGCGTCTTGTAGTTAAAAAATTCTGCAAACGCTGTGGAAAACATACAATGCATAAGGAAACAAAATAATCTACTAGGGGGCAGTTTAATGAATCAAGTTAAAGGGTTTTTTAAAGGTGTATCTGCAGAATTAAAGAAGATTACTTGGCCAACTGAAAAAGAGATGAAAAGTTATACTTTTCAAGTACTAGTATTCGTCGCATTACTAACAGTATTCTTCTTTGTAGTTGACTTAGTAATTTCCCAAGTAATGAATTTACTAGGGTAGGAGGTCATGATAGTGGAAAAACGTTGGTATGTTGTACAAACGTATGCTGGATACGAAAATAAAGTTATGACTAACTTATTAAAACGTATCGAGACAATGAATATGCAAGAAAAAATCTTCCGTGTATTAATTCCGGAAGAAAAAGAAGTAAAAATTAAAGATGGTGTTCGCAAAGAAAAAATGCGCAAAACTTTCCCAGGTTATGTATTAGTTGAAATGATTGATACAGATGATTCTTGGTATATGGTTCGTAATACTCCAGGAGTAACTGGATTCTTAGGATCAAGTGGAAAAGGAACTCGCCCAGTACCATTACCAACGGAAGAAGTTGTGCCGATTCTTAAGAAAATGGGAATTACAAGTGTGGAAGTATCGCTTGATATTCAAGTTGGTCAACGTGTATTAGTAGCAGCTGGACCATTTTCTGGACAAGTTGGAACAATTGAGTCAATTGACCAAGAACATAGCAAAGTCAGCGTATTGGTTGACCTATTCGGACGTGAAACTCCAGTAGAATTAGATTTTAATCAAATTTGTGAAGTTGAATAAAAAAAATGTTGCCTAAAGTAAAAAAAGGTGATAAACTATCGTAGTTGATATGAGACTCATATCAAGTGGGAGGGTAAAAAACCCAAATAACCACATCACGGACTTAGAGGAGGTGTGTCGCGTGGCAAAAGCAGTAAAAAGTATTGTAAAATTACAAATTCCTGCAGGAAAAGCAAATCCAGCTCCACCAGTAGGTCCAGCATTAGGGCAAGCAGGTGCGAACATTCAAGGATTCTGTCAAGAATTTAATGAGCGTACACGTGAACAAATGGGAAGTATTATTCCAGTAGTAATCACAGTTTATGAAGATCGTTCATTTACATTCATTACAAAAACTCCACCAGCATCAGACTTATTAAAGAAAGCTGCTGGAATCACAAGTGGTTCAGCTCAACCTCATAAGGTAAAAGTTGCTACTTTAACAAAAGATCAAATTCGCACAATTGCTGAGACTAAAATGTCTGACTTAAATGCGAATACAGTGGAAGCTGCAATGCGTATTATTGAAGGTTCTGCAAGACAAATGGGAATCGTTGTAGAAGACTAATCTACATGTTTTAGGTTGTAGATTACAACCTAAATCTGTGGGAGGAGATTCCGTTAACCACAATTTAGGAGGTATTTAGAATGGCTAAAAAAGGTAAAAAATTCATCGAAGCCAAAAAACTAGTTGATTCTACTACATTATATGCTGTAGAAGAAGCTGTAGAATTAGTTAAAAAAACTAATGTTGCTAAATTCGATGCAACTGTAGATGTAGCATTCCGTTTAGGAGTTGACCCACGTAAAGCGGATCAACAAATTCGTGGAGCTATGGTATTACCTCACGGAACTGGTAAAGTTCGCTCAGTATTAGTATTCGCTAAAGGTGAAAAAGCTAAAGAAGCTGAAGCAGCTGGAGCAGATTTCGTAGGAGATAGCGATATGATCAACAAAATCCAACAAGGTTGGATGGAGTTTGATGTAGTAGTAGCTACACCAGATATGATGGCTGAAGTAGGTAAATTAGGACGCGTTTTAGGACCACGTGGTTTAATGCCAAACCCTAAAACTGGAACTGTAACTATGGACGTTACTAAAGCAATCAATGAAATCAAAGCTGGTAAAGTAGAATACCGCGTTGATAAAGCTGGAAATATCCACGTTCCAATTGGTAAAGTTTCATTTGAAAACGAAAAATTAGTTGGAAACTTCAAAGCAATCTATGATACAATCTTAAAAGCTAAACCATCTGCAGCTAAAGGAACTTATGTTAAGAATGTTGCTATTTCTTCAACAATGGGACCTGGTATCAAAGTTGCATCTGAATCATTAGAAAAATAATTTTTCTCATTGATAATCGAATAGAATTACCGTAGACAGTAGGGGCTTATGCTTAATCATCCTACCGAGGTTTTGGATATATATAATTTATTTATTTTCATGCCTTAGTTATGCCCTTCTGTCCACGAACTTAATAGATTGTGGGCTCAAGGGCTTTTCTACGGACGTATAATTAAACTTAGGAGGTGTGAATAATGAGCGCTACTGCAATTGAAATGAAATCACAATTAGTTGCTGAGTATGCAGGTCAATTCAAAGAATCAGCTTCTTTAGTTGTTGTTGATTACCGTGGGTTAACTGTATCTGAAGTTACTGAATTACGTAAACAATTACGTGCTGAAGGTGTTGAATTCAAAGTATTAAAAAACAATATCTCTCGTCGTGCTGTAACTGAAGCTGGATTCGAAGGTTTATCTGAAGCATTCGTTGGTCCAACTGCTGTTGCTTACTCAAAAGAAGACGTTGTTGCACCTGCACGCGTATTATACAACTTCTCGAAAGAACACCAAGCTTTAGAATTAAAAGCTGGTTTAATCGAAGGTTCTGTTGCTACGTTAGAGCAAGTTATGGAATTAGCTAAGTTACCAAACCGCGAAGGTTTATTATCTATGTTACTTTCTGTATTACAAGCTCCAATGCGCAATATGGCATGTGTTGTTAAAGCTGTTTCTGAACAAAAAGAAGCTGGTGTTGAGGCACCTGTAGCTGAGGCTGCTGCTGAAACAACTGAAGTGGCTGAAGAGGCTACTGCTGAATAATTTTAAATAAAAATTAATTCAACAGGTATACCCTGAATTTGAAGGAGGAAAATAAAATGGCAAAATTAACTGCTGCTGAAATGATCGAAGCGATCAAAGAAATGTCAGTTTTAGAATTAAACGAATTAGTTAAAGCTATCGAAGAAGAATTTGGTGTAACTGCTGCTGCTCCTGTAGCAATGGTTGGTGGAGCTGTAGAAGCTGCTGGACCTTCTGAAGTAGACGTAATCTTAACAAACGCTGGAGCTAAAAAAATCGGTGTTATCAAAGTAGTTCGTGAAATCACTGGATTAGGATTAAAAGAAGCTAAAGAATTAGTTGACGGAACTCCTGCAAAAATCAAAGAAAAAGTTTCTCCAGAAGAAGCTGAAGAATTAAAAGCTAAATTAGAAGAAGCTGGAGCTGTTGTTGAAGTTAAATAATTAACTTTAAACGCTAGTTTTGCTTAAATATAATAAAAACCTGAGTGAAAATTCGCTCAGGTTTTTATTTCATAAAAGTATATTGTAATAATTTGACTCAACATGGCAATAATAGAGCATGTAAAAATGTTCATATTCTCTAATTTTTAGGTAAAATCAAAAGGGGTTGTGATCATGCATTATTATACAAACAATGTTAATGCTCGATCTGATGAAAAATTCTTTGACTATGTTTTAAAAGGTCATAAATTAAGATTTACAACAGATGTTGGAGTTTTTTCAAAAGGAGACGTTGACTTTGGTTCTAGACTTTTAGTGGAAACATTTGCTGAGCCTGAGATAAGCGGAAATATTTTAGATGTTGGCTGTGGTTATGGACCTATCGGTTTGAGTTTAGCTAAAAGTTATCCAAATAGAAATGTTCATATGGTTGATGTAAACCAAAGAGCATTAGAATTAGCTAAAAAAAATGCGATGAATAACGGTGTTGAAAATGTGATGATTTATGAAAGTCATTGCTATGAGGGTGTGGATGACAGATTTGCTGCTATTTTATCTAATCCCCCAATCAGGGCAGGTAAAAAAGTTGTTCATGCAATAATTGAAGAAGCTAAGGAATATTTGGTTGAGAATGGTGAACTGTGGATTGTCATTCAAAAAAAGCAAGGCGCTCCATCCGCTAAAGAAAAGATGGAACAAGTGTACGGAAATTGTGAAATGGTTGATAGAGATAAAGGGTATTTTATCTTAAAATCTATTAATTGTTGACACTATTGAAAAAATTTGATATTATTATAAAATGCCTAATACTGCTTGTATTTTACATGTGCTAAGTCTAATACATTAGGTGTTGAATTAATAAAACAACAAAAGTTTACATAAACAAACAAAGAGGTGAAACGCGTGGCAGGGAAAATTGTTCAATATGGTAAAAAGAGACAACGTCGTAATTACTCAAGAATTAATGTTGCACTCGAACTCCCTAACTTAATTGAAATTCAAACTGCTTCTTATCAGTGGTTCCTTGATCAAGGTATTCGTGAAATGTTTAAAGACATTTCTCCAATTGAAGATAACAATGGTAATCTAGCGCTTGAATTCGTAGATTATAACTTAGGTGAACCGAAATATACTGTTTTAGAAGCAAAAGAACGCGATGCTAACTATGCTGCCCCTTTACGTGTCAAAGTTCGTTTACATATTAAAGACGAAGAGACACAGGCAATTAAAGAAGTGAAGGAAAGCGAAGTATACATGGGGGACTTCCCTTTGATGACTCCAACAGGAACATTTGTTATCAATGGTTCTGAACGTGTAATCGTATCACAATTAGTTCGTTCATCAGGTGTTTATTATAATAAAGAAACTGATAAAAAGAGCGGTAAAGAAAAATATGCTGCACAAGTAATCCCTAATCGTGGTGCATGGTTAGAGTATGAACTTGATGCAAAAGATATCGTTTATGTTCGTGTCGATAGAACACGTAAAATTCCAATTACAGTATTATTACGTGCTTTAGGACTTTCAACAAAAGAACAAATTATTGAAATGTTTGGTGAAAATGCATATATTCTAAATACTTTAGAAAAAGATCAAACAGTAAATTCAGATGAAGCTTTAATGGAAATCTTCCAAAAACTTCGTCAAGGGGAACATGCGACAATTGATGGTGCGCGCACTTTATTTGTTTCGCGTTTCTTTGATCCTAAACGCTACGACTTAGCTCATGTTGGACGTTATAAATTTAATAAAAAATTAAGTGCACAAGAGCGCTTATTAAATCAAAAATTAGCTAGTGATATCTTTGACTCTGAAACTGGTGAGGTTTTAGTTGAAGAAGGTACAGTGATTACTCGTCGTATTTTTGAAGATGTATTAGCTGATAAAATTGATCGTTTAAATATTAAAAAAGTAGAATTAGTTAATCCTTTTGAAGAACGCGAAACTTACGTACAAGAATTCGAAGTTTACTCTCCACGAGTAAATGAAGGAGATCAAGTTGTAAGAATTATCGGAAATGTTGAAGATGAATGTAAGCATATCACAACTTCAGATATCTTCGCTTCAATTAGCTACTTCTTCAACTTATTAGACTCAGTTGGATACTTAGATGATATCGATCATTTAGGAAATCGCCGTTTACGTCTAGTAGGTGAATTATTACAAAACCAATTCCGTATCGGTTTATCACGTATGGAACGTGTTGTAAAAGAAAGAATGTCTATTCAAGAAACTGAAGGAATTACACCTTCAAGTTTAATTAATATTCGTCCAGTTACTGCAGCTATTAAAGAATTCTTCGGTAGTTCACAGTTATCACAGTTCATGGATCAAACTAACCCATTATCAGAGTTAACGCATAAACGTCGTTTATCTGCGTTAGGACCTGGAGGGTTAACACGTGAACGTGCTGGTATGGAAGTACGTGACGTTCACTACTCTCACTATGGTCGTATGTGTCCAATCGAGACACCAGAGGGACCAAACATCGGATTAATTAACTCATTATCATCATATGCAAAAGTTAATAAGTTTGGATTCATTGAAACCCCATATCGTAAGGTGGTTCCAGTTATTGATGAAGAAACTAAACAACCAAAAATGCATGTTACAGATGAAATTCGTTATTTAACTGCTGATGAGGAAGATCGTTATGTAGTTGCTCAAGCTGGTTTAGATTTAGATGAAAAAGGAAACTTACCAGAGAAAGTTATCGTTCGTCATCGTGGTGAAAACTTAATCGTTCCAGCTGAACGTGTAGACTTCGTAGACGTATCTCCAAAACAGATTGTATCAGTTGCCACAGCTTGTATTCCATTCTTAGAGCACGATGATGCCAACCGTGCATTAATGGGAGCGAACATGCAACGTCAGGCTATTCCATTATTAATTCCTGAAGCTCCATTCGTAGGTACAGGTATGGAATATGTTGCGGCGAAAGACTCAGGTCAAGCAGTAGTAGCATATAACAGTGGGACTGTTGAATATGTAGATTCAAAAGTTATTAAATTACGCCGTGATGCTGATGGCCAAATTGATAAATATCCGTTAATTAAGTTTGTTCGTTCAAACTCAAGTACAGTATTAAATCAACGCCCAATTGTAAAATTAGGTGATCATATTAATGCTGGAGAAGTATTAGCAGATAGTTCATCGATGGAAAGCGGAGAATTAGCTTTAGGACGTAACGTAGTCGTAGCATTCATGACATGGAATGGTTATAACTACGAGGATGCTATCATCATGAGTGAACGTTTAGTTAAAGATGATGTTTATACTTCAATTCATATCGAAGAATACGAATTAGAAGCTCGTGATACAAAGTTAGGTCCAGAGGAAATTACTCGTGACATCCCAGGTGTTGGAGAAGATGCTCTTAAAAACTTAGATGATCGTGGAATTATTCGAATCGGTGCTGAAGTTAAGGAAGATGATATTTTAGTTGGTAAAGTTACGGCTAAAGGTCAAACAGAATTAACTGCTGAAGAGCGTCTATTACATGCAATCTTCGGTGAAAAAGCACGTGAGGTTCGCGATACTTCATTACGTGTACCACATGGTGGAGATGGAATTGTCCATGATGTTAAATATTTCTCTCGTCGTAATGGAGATGATTTATCACCGGGTGTTAATGAAGTTATCCGTATTTATATCGTACAAAAACGTAAAATTTCTGAGGGAGATAAAATGGCGGGACGCCATGGTAATAAAGGGGTTATCTCTAAAATCTTACCTCAAGAAGATATGCCATATATGCCAGATGGAACACCAGTGGATATCATGTTAAATCCATTAGGGGTACCATCACGTATGAACATTGGTCAGGTATTGGAATTACATTTAGGTTATGCTGCTCGTCAATTAGGTTTATATATTGCAACACCAGCCTTCGATGGTTTACATCCAAGTGATTTAGAAGATATTATGGCAGAGGCAGGAATGTCTAAAGATGGAAAACAACCAGTAATTTCTGGACGTACTGGAGAATATTTTGATAATAACATCTCTGTAGGAATTATGTATATGATCAAATTAGCGCACATGGTTGACGATAAGTTACATGCTCGTTCAGTTGGACCATATTCATTAGTAACTCAACAACCATTAGGTGGTAAAGCTCAAAATGGTGGACAAAGATTTGGGGAAATGGAAGTTTGGGCACTTGAAGCATATGGTGCAGCTTATACATTAAGAGAAATCTTAACGGTTAAATCTGACGATGTTGTTGGTCGTGTCAAAACTT
>OLQY01001202.1_pt1 | contig 23405 bp, 20 predicted proteins | sample 1672851 | NCBI WGS metagenome assembly OLQY01 (sample SAMEA3136730, study PRJEB25190) | human gut metagenome | reverse complement strand
GGATTTCAAAATGCGTTTATAGATAAAATATTATATGGTTCGTATATTAGGAATAAGAAAATGAAGAATATCAAAACAATTCCGTCAGCAGATGGCTATCATATGCCGGCAGAATATGCCTGTCACAAGGGATGCATCCTGATATGGCCGCAGCGTCCGGGTTCCTGGAAAAAGAATCCTGAAGCGGCAGAAAAGGCTTTTTGCGCTGTGATGCAGGCAATTGCTGAAAGTGAGGCTGTGTATCTGGCGTGCGGGAAGGCGGCGCTTCCCAGGGCAAAGGCCTTTGCTGATGAACATAACAGACAATTTCAGAGGGAAATTTCAGAAAAGAAGCATTTCCCGGTAGTTGTATTTGAGGTGGAAACCGATGATGCCTGGGCAAGAGACATAGGGCCTACTTTTGTTGTTAAAAATGACACAGTGCGTGGCATCAGCTGGACATTTAATGCCTGGGGCGGTGAGGAAGACGGCTTGTATGCCTCATGGCAGAAAGATGATGCTTTTGCGTCAGCATTTGCAAAAAGAGAAGGCTATGTCTGTTATGATGCCTCTCCCTTTGTACTGGAAGGTGGATCTATTCACAGTGACGGTGAAGGGACAGTGATGGTGACTGAGTCATGCCTGCTGAGCCGGGGAAGGAATCCTCAGCTTTCAAAAGCGGAGATAGAGGAAAAGCTGCAGCAGTTTCTGGGGGCTGAAAAGGTTCTCTGGCTTCCAAGAGGCATTTATAATGATGAAACAAATGAACATGTGGACAATGTCTGTGCTTTTATCAGACCGGGAGAAGTGGTTCTGGCCTGGACAGATCGGGAAGATGATCCGCAGTATCCGCTTTCGCTGGCATGTCTTCGCTATCTGGAATCCCAGACAGATGCCAGAGGAAGAAGGATTAAAGTGCATAAGCTTCCGATACCGGATGTGCCGGTGTGTGTGACAAAAGAGGATTTGGAAGGTTATGCTTTTGAAGATGGTGAAGATACGAGAGAGGAAGGAGAACGTCTGGCGGCTTCCTATGTGAATTTCTACTTTTCAAACGGTGCAGTGGTAATGCCGGCTTTTGGCGGAGAAAATATCAAAAGTGATCAGAGAGCAGCAGAAATCATGGAAAAACTTTGCCCGGAACGGAAAGTGATTACTGTTGATGCCAGGGATATTTTGACAGGCGGAGGCAATATTCATTGTATTACACAGCAGATTCCATTTGGAAAAGCAGAACAGGGAGAATAATTATTAATGAGAAATGTTAAGATAGCAGCTATTCAGATGCAGTGCAGTACGAATCTGCAGATCAACCTTGAAAAGGCCGAGAAAATGGTACGGCAGGCAGCGGGAGATGGTGCACAGATCATTTTGCTGCCGGAACTTTTTGAACGGGAATATTTTTGCCAGCAGCGCAGATATGATTTTTATCATCTGGCAAAGCCTGTGGAAGAAAACGATGCGGTGCAGATGGGCATGCGGCTGGCAAAGGAGCTCAACGTCGTATTGCCGATCAGCTTTTATGAACAGGATATAAACACATTATATAATTCCATTGCCTGCATTGATGCGGATGGCACATTGTCGGGGGTGTATCGTAAGACACATATTCCGGATGATCATTATTATCAGGAAAAGTTTTATTTTACACCGGGGAATACCGGCTTCAAAGTATTTGATACCCGTTAAGGCAAGATAGGGATTGGTATATGCTGGGATCAATGGTTTCCGGAAACGGCCAGATGTATGGCCCTTATGGGAGCAGAGATACTGCTTTATCCGACGGCGATTGGCTCCGAACCGATTCTTGAATGTGACAGTATGCCACATTGGAGACGCTGCATGCAGGGACATGCGGCTGCCAATCTCATGCCTGTGATTGCTGCCAATCGGATAGGCCGGGAAGAAGTGACCCCATCTTCTGAAAATGGCGGACAGAGGTCAGCCCTTGTTTTCTATGGCTCTTCTTTTATGACAGATGAAACAGGTGGATTGAAAGCCTGCGCGTCCAGAGATCAGGAAGAGATTTTAACCGGTGTGTATGATCTGGATGATCTGGCTGATAAACGTCTTGAATGGGGACTTTTCCGGGATCGGAGACCGGAGATGTATATAAAAATAACACAATAAAATTTTTTAAAAGAACTGCTTGTTTGATTTTCGATTTGTTCCTGAGTATGGTATACTGGTACTATCTATCAAAAAGGGCTGGGCCTGGTTTTATGCTTAAAGGAAGAATTGTATGATAGAAATCTATATGAGCAGTTCTTTTTTTATGAGAAAAAGAAATCAGAAAGTGAGGAAGTATAATGAACGAATTGTACGAAGCGATTGAGAAGAAGATTAAGGCATCCGGATATCCTCGGGCTATTTCAGGAGCCGATGTGTATGATGATATTTGTGACCAGATTGAAGGTAAAGAAAACGGAGAATATATATTATTATCAAAATTTGACGAAGATGTCGTCTTTGAATATCATATCACCATTCAGGATGAGAACTTTAATCTGGGCATTTTGACGATGAAGACACCTGAAGGTGTATTTAAGGCAGATTTTGATGCAGAATAGAAACCGGATGGAAAATATATTTTATGATGGAGAGAGAAGATGAAAACTAAAAGAAAATGGATCGGTATGCTGGCATTCATTGTGATGATTGCTGTATTGATGATTGTGACGATGCAGACGCCGGGAACAATTGCAGATTCTGAGAATTATCAATGCCAGACATATGCAACAGTTTTTGCACTATTGCCGTCGGTGATCGCTATTGGATTGGCTTTGATCACCAAGGAAGTCTATACATCACTTTTGGCCGGAATCATTGCCGGCGGTCTGTTATATTCCAATTTTAACCTGGAGCTGATGCTGAACACGATTTTTTATCAGGGAGAAGGCGGCATGGTCATGAAGCTGTCGGATTCCTGGAATGTGGGTATTCTTGTATTCCTTGTGATGCTTGGCATTTTGGTCGCACTGCTCAATAAAGCCGGCGGCTCTGCTGCTTTTGGCGAATGGACCACGAAGCATATCAAGACAAGAGTCGGTGCTCAGATTGCGGTGATTGCCCTTGGTGTAATGATCTTTGTGGATGACTACTTCAATTGTCTGACAGTGGGAAGTGTGATGCGTCCGGTGACGGACCGACATCAGGTTTCAAGAGCCAAGCTGGCTTATATCATTGATGCGACGGCAGCGCCGGTCTGCATTATTGCACCGATCAGTTCATGGGCTGCGGCTGTTACATCTTCTGTGCCAGAGGAGGCCGGTATTAACGGATTTTCTGTATTTATTCAGACAATTCCATACAACTTATATGCAATTCTGACATTATGTATGCTTTTGGCAGTGACCATTTTAAAAGTTGATTTCGGTCCGATGAAAAAGCACGAAATGAATGCCTTTAAAGGCGATTTATTTACAACACCGGGAAGACCGTATGAAAGTGATGAGGAAGCAATAAGCAATGATAAAGCCCATGTGATGGACCTTGTTTTGCCGGTTGCAGTGTTGATCGTCAGCTGTATTGTGGCAATGATCTATACCGGCGGATTTTTTGACGGTGCTTCCTTTGTGGATGCCTTTGCGGATTCAGATGCATCGGTCGGCCTTGTTCTGGGTGGTTCTGTGGCACTTGTATTTACGTTTATTTATTTCATGATGCGTGATGTTTTATCTTTCAAGGAGTTTACAGACTGTATTCCAGAAGGTTTCAAAGCCATGGTTGCACCAATTCTGATATTGTCCATGGCATGGACTTTGTCAGGCATGACAAATCTTCTGGGAGCCAAGATTTTTGTGGCAGAGTTGGTGGCCGGTTCCGCTTTATCTATGCAGGGATTTCTTCCGATGATCATCTTCCTTGTGGCAGCTTTTCTGGCTTTTGCAACAGGTACATCATGGGGCACATTCAGTATTCTCATTCCGATTGTTATCGGCGTCTTCCCGGAAGGACAGATGATGGTAATTTCTATCGCGTCTTGTCTGGCCGGTGCCGTATGCGGTGACCATTGTTCACCAATTTCAGACACAACGATCATGGCGTCAGCCGGTGCACATTGTGAGCATGTGAATCATGTTGCAACACAGCTGCCGTATGTGCTGCTGGTTGCTGCCGTATGTATGGTGGGATATTTTCTGATTGGTGTTTTCCGTGCAGTTGGGCTGGCTTCTATTGCCTGGCTTGCACTGCCAATCTGCATAATTATCCTTTTAGCCATTTTATTGATTATCCGTGCTAAAGGGACGAAGGAGGCGGCTTGATCATGAGGATTGTTGTCAGTGCCTGTCTTCTGGGGGAAAACTGCAAATACAGCGGCGGCAATAATGAGAATAAAGCGGTGCTGAATTTTGTAAAAGACCATGAGCTTATACCGGTCTGTCCGGAAGTATTGGGCGGACTGCCTGTGCCGAGAATGCCGGCAGAGATCGTGAATGGTGTTGTCAGATGCAGGGACGGACGATCCGTGGATGACGCATTCAGGAGCGGGGCTGCCAAGGCATTGACGATTGCTTTGAAGGAAAAAGCGGATCTGGCCATTCTTCAATCCAGGAGTCCTTCCTGCGGCGTCAAGGCCGTTTATGATGGTACTTTCAGTGGAAAGATTATTCCGGGAGAAGGTGTTTTTGCAGAGCTTCTTCGGGAAAACGGCATCAGAGCCATAGATGCTGCGGATATTGATGCATGAAAAAAGGATACATGGATAATTTTACCTGTGATAAATAAAGGAGAGGATTGGAATGGCCTTTGATTTCAACAAACAATTTGAGAAGATGATGCGGGAGTATGATGTGACAGAAGTTGTACTGCTTGGACATATGAATCCGGATGGGGATGCAGCAGGTTCCGTCATGGGGCTGGCACATTATATCAAGGTGAATTATCCCCAGTATACAGCATGGCCTTTTTTGTCAGATAAACTGGATAAAGGCCCGAAGAAACAGGTCATGGAGGATGAGATTTTTGCTCCTTTTGAGCGTCCGAACTTGGCGTCTGAAAGGTATGCGGTGATTGTCTGTGACACAGCAACTCTTAAAAGGCTCATTGGCATGAAATATTACCAGCGGGCAGTGGTTTCGATGATCATTGACCATCATGCCTCTAACGAAGGATATGGAATAATCAATGACATAAAGGTTTCGGAGTCCTGTGCCTACAACGTTTTTGAAATATTAGATAAAGAAATGCTCAAAAAGGCGGCTTCGGCACCGCACCCGAATGGGGCAGATTATCTGTATATGGGCATTCTTCATGACACAAGCCGATTTTCAAGATCGGATGCCGAAATTGAGGCAGCGGGTTCAAAATTGCTGGCAATGGGGGCCGATCATCGCTATGTGATGCGGACGATGCAGGATAAGACATTGGATGATCTGATCAGACAGGGAGAGATCCTTCGCAGAGTGAAGCGCGTGATGGAGGGAAAAGTGGCATATGTTTATATGTCCTATCAGGAAGCGAAGAAACTGCATATCAGCTATGAAGATATTCATCCTATCAGCGGAATGCTCAGAGATTGTGAAGATATCGAGATGGGGTTTTCTATGTATGAGGAAGCACCGAATATTTGGCGATGTTCTTTCAGATCGGATGGACAATGGATAAATGTGAATGAGATGATGAAAAGTTTTGGTGGCGGCGGACATGCGGCGGCAGCCGGGCTTCGCAGAGAGACCGATCAGCCGGAAGTATTGCTTGAGCAGCTGCTGGCACAGATTGAAAGCATACAATCGTTGGGGTGATGATATTAATCGGCATTTTACTTATTCGGAATGACTGTCTGAGCATCAGGTGGTGATCGTCAATATTATGGACGCTGCTCTGAAGTGGAAGCAGAAAGAGAACTGTAAGAAAGTTCATAGAATTTTAACAGAATACCGGGGCAGGAAAGTTGACGTAAAACTAAAAAAAGAGTACAATATGATAATTGTTTAGAGTATTTTGAAGGCTGAATCTGAATGATGATGCAATACACAATGAATATACAGAAAGGAATAGGATGCCTGAACGATGAGGCATGATGTGTGATAAAATATGAATATTTTTGAAAAGAGAGAATCTGTTGTCAGATCCTATTGCAGAAAGTACCCTGTCGTTTTTAAGAAAGCTTTGAATGCTGAAATGTTTTCTGAAGACGGTGAGCGATATGTTGATTTCCTGGCTGTAGCCGGTTCTATGAATTATGGTCACAACAATCCTGAGATTAAGAAAGCCGTTTTGGATTATCTGGCAGATGACAATATTATTAATGCATTGGATATGTATACCAGTGCCAAAGAGGAATTTTTGACTGAATTCGAGAGATTGATCCTCAGTCCGAGAAAGCTGGATTATAAAGTTATGTGCTGTGGACCGACAGGTACCAATGCAGTTGAGGCAGCGCTGAAATTGGCCAGAAAGAACAAGAAACGGACCAATGTGATTGCTTTTGCAGGTGCTTTTCATGGCATGAGTCTCGGCAGTCTTGCCTTGACGACAGATAAGACAAGCCGTGAAGGCGGCAGTGTTCCACTGAACAATGTCACATTTGTTCCATATGACGGCACATTTGATTCACTGGCTTATTTGCGTTGGGTTCTGGAGGATGACCATTCAGGTGTAGACAAGCCTGCGGCAATTATTCTTGAAACCGTTCAGGCTGAGGGCGGCATTAACCCTGCCAGTGTAGAGTGGCTGCGCAGCATTCGTCAGATCTGTGATGAGAACGACATTCTGATGATTGTGGATGATATTCAGGTGGGCAACGGCAGAGCAGGTTATTTCTTCTCCTTTGAGAGAGCAGGCATTGTTCCGGATATGGTTGTTATGTCCAAGTCTATTTCAGGTTTTGGCATGCCGATGGCACTGCTTCTGATCAAACCGGAACTGGATATTTTCAGACCGGCAGAACATAATGGTACATTCAGAGGCAATCAGCTGTCTTTCATCGGCGGTACAGCCGGTATCCGATACTTTACAGAACACAAGCTGGATGAAGAAGTCAGACGTAAGGGGCAGATCATTGAGCAGTTTATTCAGAAAGAGATCCTGCCAATGGATGCAAGACTGGTACATAGAGGCATCGGTATGATCTGGGGTATTGATTTCAATGGCATTGCGTCGGAGAAAGCCATCGAGGTCATTCACAAGGCTTTTGACAATCATCTGATTCTGGAAGTTGCAGGCCGTCATGACGGCGTTGTCAAGATTATGCCTCCGCTGACAATTGAGGATGACACACTGATGGAAGGCCTTCAGATTGTGAAGAAATCCATCGCAGAAGTGTTGAATTAATCTATGAATAGAGTCTGGATATAGAAGAAAAGCTCACAGAAGAGGAGAGTGTATAAACATCGAATATTTCTGTGAGCTTTTATATTATTATTTCTTTTATATCGTTATTTCATTTTTTTCATGGTAAGATACCAGTCGAGATGTTCAATGGTATTGTCTGAACTTTCAAGACGTTCCTGAGCTTCTTCAATTGTCAATGGAGCCCCCATGACTACAGCATCTCCGGGCTGCCAGTTTGCCGGTGTGGAATAATGCGTTTTGTCATTTAACTGCAATGACTGTAGAATACGTATAATTTCAGGAATATTTCGTCCGGTGGACATAGGATAGTACAAGATGGTACGGATCATACCCTCTGGATCAATAATAAACACTGCACGAACGGTTTGTGTATTTGCAACAGTCTGGAGCATACCATATTTTCTGGCAACATTCATACTAATGTCTGCAATAATTGGGAAAGGAATCTTCACTTTTCCTTCGTTATTGAAATTCAATGCTTCGATACTTTTGATCCAGCCAAGATGAGAATGAAGTGAATCAATGGAAAGTCCAATTAGTTTGGTGTTAAGTGATTCAAAGGTTTCATTCATCCTGGAAAGGGCAATAAATTCTGTTGTACAAACCGGTGTAAAGTCAGCCGGATGTGAAAAAAGGACAACCCAACTTCCTTTATAATCGGCTGGAAAATCAATTTTCCCCTGAGTTGTCATTGCATGAAATTCTGGTGCATGGTCACCAATGAGCGGCATTTTGTTTTCTTCCATAGGTCATATTAACTGCATACAGGTTGCAGTTCCTCCTTTCTAAAAATAAAATCCACAATAATCAATTTTATTTTATCATATTTTAATAAAAGTGCAGCGATAACTTGAGAGAAAATTTCTTATTATGTATTATATTTATAGGAAAATACATTTGAGTTATTGTTTATTTTGCATATATCCTTGACGCAAAGTAGTAAAAAGCATATACTGTTGTTTAAAATTAGTTGAGACTAATGAATGAAAGGGGGTACTTATGAAGATTTTTCATTTGTCGGATTTACATATCGGATTAAAACTGATGAACAGAGATCTGCGGGAAGAACAGATGGATATTTTGCGGCAGGTGACAGATTTAGCCAGAGAAGAACAGCCGGATGTCGTCGTGATTGCCGGGGATATCTACGACAAGGCTGTCCCGGCGGCAGAGGCAGTGGAAGTGTTTGACAGCTTTATAACGGAACTGAAAAGGGCTGTGCCGGAGGCTGAGATGATGCTCATCAGCGGCAATCACGACAGCGGTCTGCGCTTGAATTGCTTCCGAGAGATTCTGGATGAACAGAAAGTACATATGATTGGACTGCCGCCGAGAAGGGAAGAAGAATATATTGAGAAGGTGACGCTTCAGGATGAATTTGGGCCGGTGAATTTCTATCTTTTGCCTTTTGTCAAACCGTCTATGGTGAAGCAGATTGTGGGCGTGGATGAGAATGGCAATAATCTGTCTTATGATGCGACTTTGCATAAATTGATCGCAAGGGAAGAAGTTAATACGACAGAGAGAAATGTGTTAGTCAGTCATCAGTTTTATTTGCCTGTGGGAGAGAATGCAGAGTCAGTTGAGAGAATGGATTCGGAGATTCGTACTGTGGGCAACATCGATGCTGTTGCGTCAGATGTGCTGGAAGCCTTTGATTATGCAGCGCTGGGACATATTCATAAACCAATGAAAGTGGGCAGCGAATTGTATCGTTACTGCGGAACGCCTTTGGCCTGCTCAGTCAGTGAAGCCGGACAGCAAAAGGGTGTCATTATGGTGGAAATAGGTGAAAAAGATCCCAAGACGTCAGTAAAGATAACAGTGCTGCCGCTGAAACCGCTGCGTGAAGTGCGGATTATCAAAGGCAGTCTTGAAGAAGTACTTGTACAGGCCTGCGAGGATTTCGTGACGGTGATCCTGACGGATAGAGTCGATTTAGATATTATGGATATGCAGGACAGAATCCGAATGGCGTTTCCGTATTTGCTGGAAATCCGACGGGAAGTACTTCGAAAAGCCGATTACAGTGAGCAGCTGATGGCGGAGAAGGAACAGGATCCTTTTGAATTATGTTGTTCCTTTTTGAAGGATTTGGATGATGAAGAGAAAACGATTCTTCGAGATGTGATACATACCGTGCAGGGGGTGAAATAGATGAAGCCGATTCAGCTGACAATGCAGGCCTTTGGGTCATATGGGAAGAAGACGGTGATTGATTTTACAAAACCGGATCAGAATTTATTTCTGATAACGGGCGATACAGGTTCCGGGAAGACGACAATTTTTGACGCTATTGTTTTTGCACTTTACGGAGAAGCCAGTTCTGTTGTGAATAGGAAGAACGGTGCCGAATTACAGAGTCAGTTTGCAGCGGCATCTGTGGAGCCTTTTGTGGAATTGGTTTTTTCAGAAAAGGAAGGCAGTGAAGATGTGCACTATACGGTTCGACGTGTACCGAAGCATGTCCGACCTCTGAAAAGAGGAACCGGTCTGAAGGAAGAGAGCGGCAGTGTGTCGCTGATTATGTCAGACGGAACCGAATATCCGTCAAAGGAAACAGACAAGAAGCTGGAAGAAATCGTCGGATTGACGAAGAACCAGTTTATGCAGGTGGCAATGATTGCTCAGGGGGAGTTTATGGCCCTTTTGCGCGCAAAATCCGATGACAAGAAAGTGATTTTCAGAAAACTCTTTAATACAGAACTTTACCAGAATATTGTGGATGAGCTGGCAAAGCGCCGTAAGGACAAGGACAGGAAGATCGCACAGATCAAGACAGCCTGTCAGACAGAAGTGGGACATATTCTTGTGCCGAAACTGGTGACAGCGGACGGTGCAGAGACGGATCAGGAACAGAATGGTGCAGCGGATCAAATAGCGGACGAGTGTAGAGATGCGAATAAACTGCAGGAGTTAAAAGAAAGAATCCTTAAATCAGAAAGGCTTTCATTGCCGGATATGGAGGCTTTACTTCAGACCTTGGTATCAGTCAGTGAATGGACGAAGGATAAGGTGCAGCAGTCAGAGTCAGAGACAAGCCAATTGTATAAAGTCTATCTGTTGAAAAGAGATGCTGTCACAAAAGCAGGGCAGTTGCTGGAACGTTACAAGGAGCTTGAGGATGCTGAAAAGGAACTGGGTGAATGTGAAGCAATAAAGCCTTTGATGCAGGAATGGCAGCAATGCATGCGGCAGATTGAGGATGCCTATGATATTTTGACGCTTTGGAAGCAATATCAGGAGGTCAGTGGACAGCTTGAAACAGCCCGACAGGCACTCGCTGCCAATGAGCAGGCACTGCCGGAACAGAAAATGGCCTGTGAACAGGCGGCAGTTCAACTGCAGCAGGCAAAGAAAGTACAGGAACAGGCATTGATGGATTTCTCGGAAGTGAAAACCCATGTCGAAAATGATTTAGAAGCTTTTTCCAAAATGGCTGAAGCTAAACGGAAGGTGTTGACGGCTCAAACAAAAGTCGATGAAGCAGGAAAGCAGGCCAGAATAGCAGAGGAAAGTCTGTCAGATCTTGAAAGTAATGAGAAACAGTGGCAGACTCAGGCTGAACTGCTGTTCGATACGGATAGCCGCATGATTATTTTACAAGGAAAGCAGCGGGATATTACAGGTATCGGGGCGGATTTTAAGAGCTGGAAGGATGAAGAAAAGGATTGCTTCAGCCAACAGAGGTGTGCTGAAGAAGCAGACAAGGTCTATGCTGATGCTAAAGACAGATTTAATAAGGAGAATACGGCTTACATACAGGCCTATAATGATTTCCTTGATGCGCAGGCTGGTTTCCTTGCAGAGAAACTGCAGCGGGGAGAACCTTGCCCGGTCTGTGGTTCGACCATACATCCGCATCCTCATCAGGCAGAAAAATCGGCATTGACCAAGGAAGAATTGAATATATTGTCTGAGAGTGTACGTGAACTTCAAGAAGGACAGGCGGCGGCAGCGAAAAAAGCCGGAGAGGCAAAAGCAATGCTGGATGCAAAGGAAAAAAATTGCATACAAATTTGGGAAAAACTTCGGCAGAAAGTAATTGCATATAGCCGTGATGAGATGGGTGAGTTGGACAGTGAAAAGATTCAAGGTCTGATTGAGACTTGGAAGAAAGCGCTGAAAGATGAAGAGAAACAGCTGCAGAAAGACAAAAAGCAGCTGCAGCAGCTCAAAAAATGGCTGACGAAAGCTGCCAAGGACAAAGAAGAATTGACTGCACAAAAAAATAAAGCAGATAAAATGTTAGCTGATACCAAAGCCGAGCTGGCGGCAGCTCAGGCTGAGTTAAAGAGTACATTTATTTCTACATATTATAAATCTGAAGAAGAAGCCAATCAGTTCATGGAGCAGGCCGAGCAAAGGAAGAAGAACGCAGAAAAGCAATATCATAGCTGTGATAAAGTTGATAAAAAAGTACGATCAGATAAAGAAAAGACAGAGCTAGAAATTGCACAGCATCGACGCGATATTCCGAATTTGCAGGATAAGAGTGATAAACGAAAAGCAGTCTATATACAGTTGATGGAGGAAAAACAGCTGACGGAGCCTCAATGGAAGTGTGTGACAGAAAGTTATGATAAGGCAGACAGACAGCAGTTTGAAGAAAAAATCAGACAATATCAGAGTAAGCTGAGTGCAGCAGGTAAGCAGAAGGCAGTAGCAGAGAAAGCCATTGACGGCCGTGTGAAGCCGGATATGGAACAGCTTTGTTCTGAACAAAATGTAGCAGAAGCGGCATGGAAAAAAGAACAGGCTCTTTATGAGCGCTATGCAGAAATGTATAAAACCAATCATCGGGTTTGTGAAGCGTTGATGCCGAAGATGGCTGAACGAAGCAAAATCATGGAAGAACACAGAAGACTGGATGATTTGTACAATTTGTTAGCAGGCAAAGTGACGGGAGCCAGAATGGATATCGAGACGTATGTGCAGCGATATTACCTTGAGAGAATTCTGTATGCCGCCAATAGGCGTTTCGGTGAAATGTCTGCCGGGCAGTTTGAACTGCGGATGTGTGATATCACGAAGGCGGGTGAAGGAAGAAACAGGGGACTGGATTTGATGGTTTATTCCAACGTCACCGGCAAGGAGAGGGAGGTTCGCACCCTTTCCGGCGGAGAGTCGTTTATGGCGGCATTGTCGCTGGCACTTGGCATGGCAGATCAGATCCAGCAGAGTTCATCGGCCATTCATCTGGATATGATGTTTATTGACGAAGGATTCGGCTCATTGGACAGCCAATCAAGAGATCAGGCAGTTCGTGTATTGCAGCAGATGGCAGGAGGATCGAAGCTGATAGGTATTATTTCACATGTGTCTGAGCTGAAACAGGAAATAGAAGACCAACTGATTGTCAGTAAAGATGAAGAGGGTAGTTCAGCCAGATGGCAGATCAGCTGACAGCAGGGGCAGTGTTATGCTTATTTGGACGGCAATCCGGTGAATGTATGTGATTAATTGATACCTATATTTATACGGGGCATAACTTGAATTGACAGCAGGAGTATGTTAAAATTGGATTAGCTATAGTAAGTTTGTGCATCACAGATGAAGGCTGTGGTGCATTTTCATGTATAGAGACGGAATGTGCAAAAGCCGATTGCCGCACTTGTTGATGTGGATGTGATACAGGGAGATAACAAATGGATGCAGGGATAAAGGAGACAAAAGAACAGGCATTAAAGGAAATGGAGCTTTTTAAGACGGTATTTGACGGTGTACGTCTGCTGAATATGCATGCATTAGAACTGATCGGAAAGGGACTGGGTACCTATTCCCTTACAGAATCGGAGCAGAAGTTTGATTTCTGGGAGAAAGAGCATCCGTGTGACAACGACAGCTGTATTGTGCTGCAGGCTCTGAGGGATAAGGACGTTCATACGAAACTGGAATATATCGGATCTCAGTTGTACGAAGTGACCGCACGCTATATGGAAGTCGAAGGAGAACCATATGTTCTGGAACTTGTCAAACGGATGGATGATAACTATATGATTGATGAGAAGCAGCGTGAGAAACTGCTGAGACATTTCGGCGGTTACCATGAACAACTGTACAAGGATGCTTTGACAGGGGCTTATAACAGAAGGTATTTTGAAGAGAAGATCCGTAAGTCGACGGTATCAGCCGGAGTAGCCATGATCGATTTGGATGATTTCAAGTTGTATAATGATTCATTTGGCCATGATACCGGTGATGTTGTGCTGATTACTTTTGTCAATATTATCAAAAACTGTACCCGAAAGACAGATATGCTGATTCGTTATGGCGGTGATGAATTTCTGCTGATTATGCCGGGCATCAAAGAACAGGATTTCAAGAACAAGCTGCTTCAGATCCTGGAGGAGGTCCGCAGAGCAGATGTGCCGGGGCATGGCGGTCTGAGATTGTCAGCCAGCATCGGCGGTGTTTTGTCCAACGGCAGTGTGATTGAGGATGCCATTGGAAGAGCGGACAAGCTGATGTATCAGGCCAAGAATCGCAAGAATATGGTCGTTACGGAGGATAACCTGGTGGCGGATGGTATCAAGAAAGGAATGCTGCATGACCGTGAGAAAATCAGACAGTTGATTCTGATCGTGGATGATTCGGAACTGAATCGGGCGCTGCTGTCAGAAATGCTGAAGGATGATTTCAGAATCCTGGAGGCTTCCAACGGACGGGAATGTCTGGATGCACTGGAACAGTACGGTATGGGTATTTCACTTGTTCTGCTGGATATCAATATGCCGGTGATGGATGGCTTTGAAGTCCTGGTCCAGATGAACCGTAATCACTGGATTGAAGATATTCCTGTTGTTATGATATCCAGTGATGATACAGCGTCCAACATTAAGCAAGCCTACGATATGGGCGTTTCTGATTATATCCGCAGACCTTTTGATGCCCAGGTTGTTTTCCGACGTGTCGTCAATACAATCAAATTGTATGCGAAGCAGCGTCGTCTGATCACTCTTGTAACAGACCAGATTGATGAGAAAGAGAAGAACAATCAGATCATGATCCGGATATTGAGCCAGATTGTTGAGTTTCGTAATGGTGAGAGTGGGCTCCATGTTGAGCACATTAACATATTAACAGGTCTGCTTCTGGAGCGTCTTGTTCAGAAAACAGATCATTATGATCTGACATGGTCAGACCAGTATAGGATCACATTGGCATCAGCCCTGCATGATATCGGCAAGATTGGCATTGATGACAAGATTTTGAATAAACCGGGCAGATTGACGAAAGAAGAATTTGAGATTATGAAGAGTCATACGCTGATCGGCGCATCGATTCTTGAGAATCTTGGAGCGTATCAGGAGGAACCGTTGCTTAAGGCAGCTTATCAAATCTGCAGATGGCATCATGAGCGATACGACGGCAAAGGTTACCCGGATGGCCTGCGGGGAGATGAAATTCCGATTTCTGCACAGGTTGTTTCTGTAGCGGATGTGTATGATGCGCTTGTCAGTGAACGTGTCTATAAGAAGGCAATCTCGCATGAGAAGGCTATTGAAATGATCCTGAATGGTGAGTGCGGTGTATTTAATCCGATATTGATGGAGTGTCTGGTGGATATCAAGGATAAGATACATAAAGAGAGTCAATTGGAGGTATTGAGATGACGCTAAAAGAAGCTTATGAATCTGTAGAATCGAATTATGATAATGTATTGAAGCGACTCGGAAGTGAAGGGATGATCAAACGTTTTGCAGTTAAATTCATCGATGATCCGACGTTCGGAGAATTGAAGAATGCACTGGCAGCAGGAGATGGCGAAAGCGCTTTCCGTGCCGCACATACAATGAAGGGCATTTGCCTGAATCTTGGATTCGACAAGCTCTATGAAGTGAGTGCGGCTTTAACTGAACAGCTGCGCGGATACGACATTACCGGCAGTGAAGCCGTATATCAGCAGGTTGTTGAACAGTATGACCGTCTGATTGCTGCAATTAAGGCGATTGATTAAAGGACGTTGATTGATGATTGATTGAGGCAATGAATGCGTCAAAACAATAGAGAATAGAGCAGCGGTACACATCGGAAATGATGAATGGCGCTGCTCTATTTTCTATTGTTTTTATTTTAAACAAAAGGCCGGACCACACCTTTAACTAAAGAATGCTGATAGTTAAGAACAGCAGATTCTGTTACCTGATTTGGCCAGGCTTCAATGACTTTATCATCGCCAAGGTAGATGGCAGAATGAATGACGGTACCTTTTTCATTGCAGTAGATAATGATGTCGCCGCGCTTGCGTTCTTTGTAATCCACATGTTTGAATTTAGAGGAGGCCCAGATATTTGCGGATTCATATTCATAACCCGGTGAGGCATGCCGTACAGGATTGATCGGACTCATATCGATACCGGCGGCATAAAGGGCCTGCATAATGAGACCGCTACAGTCGATGCCAAGCCCCGGTGCACCGGATGCGCCGATGATATAATTATCCCCGAGATAGTCATAGGCCCTGCTGATCATGGCTTCAATACAGGCAGTCCGACTGCTGGTATTGTCTATACGAAGCGGTGAAACATAGGCACCGAGGGTGTACCAGTCGTCCTCAGAAAGTCCCATGGCCAGCCATGTACTCAGATCGACTGTGCCGGTGGCATTCAGACCATGCTGAGCTTGAAAATCAGCAACTGCGTCGGCAATTTCAGATGTATAAAGGGCACCGTTCATACCAACAGCATTGCCTAGCCCCAGTGTCTGGATCACTTTGGCTGTTTTTAATCCCTCATAACCCTCAGACAATTCATAGTCACCGCCGGATAAGGAAATACTGTCCTGAATCTGGTAATACTTCAGTGGATTCTGGTAAACGCGGTTTCTCAGAACTACTTCATGGGACAGAAACTGTTCGTATACCATCAAACCGCCCGAGCAAACAACAACCACTACAAGAAACAACAGAATAATTCGACGCCTTAAAGCCCTGCGTCGGGCCTTCTTCCTGGCTCTTTGCCTTTTTAAACGCTTTTGCCGGAGCTGTTCTCTGACGATTGATTCATCAACCAGAGCAGCTCCATCCTCAAAAGCCAGTTCAGTATATAACCCTTTAATATTTCTGCTCATAATTATTATCCCCCTATTACATGATGTTGGGGGTCAAAAGGTATTTTGACCCCTTTGATACCAGATTGCTACGTGCTTTGCACTTTCGCAATCCTTAAAAATATTCGTAGACCGATGAGTTTCGCATGCCATATCCAATGAACCTAATAAAAAAATACCATTCCCCTGCATCAAAATTGTATCGCTTTTATTGATTATTACGTTTTTAGAAAAAATTTCTGACATGCTCTTCTCTATTTTTTCATTATTTGTTATACTATACCGTATATTAGGGAACCGGATGAAACACGCTTTGCGAGTTTCATCCGGTATCGCGATATTTGGCAAGGTGTCATGCGAGCATGGGCTTTGCCTCATTATTCGCGTAAAATATTTACTGATTTAATGTAATAAAGAAATCGGTGAATACGGGAAAGAATGTATGTGATAAATAAAAGCAGATAGAATGTAAGATGCGGGGAATCTTGCGAGCAAGATCCTTTTATATAAAAAATGATATCTGCTGTACTGTTTAGATGAGACTGGAGGAATGAAGATGGCAATCACAGATGAAACAATAGAATATGTAGCCGCACTGGCAAAGCTTGATCTGACAGATGAAGAGAAAGAGCGTGCCAAGAAGGATCTCGGCAATATTATCGGCTATGTGGATACAATGAATCAACTTGATACAACAGGTATCGAGCCGATGTCTCATGTATTTGCCTATCATAATGTTTTCAGGGAGGACCTTGTGACAAACGGACCGGACAGAGACAATATTCTGGCCAATGCCCCTGAAGAGAAAGACGGCGGTTTCAAAGTGCCGAGAACGGTTGAATAGCGAGGAGAGAAACAGATGGAGATCACAGCATTAACAGCCCTTGAATTGGGAAAAAAGATTAAAGCGGGCGAAGTGACGGTGGAAGAAGCTGTTAAAGCCCAGCTTGAGAAGATAAAAGAACGGGATAGCGTGTATAACTGCTATGTGACAGTGATGGAAGAAGAAGCCTTAAAGCGTGCGGCGGAAGTACAGAAACAGATCGATGCCGGTGAACTGAAGGACTCACCGTTGGCCGGTGTACCTGTGGCAATCAAGGACAATATCTGCACAAAAGGTGTCCTGACTACATGCAGTTCGAAGATTTTGAATAATTTTAAGCCGCCTTATGATGCGACAGTGATTGAGAAACTGGAAGCGGCAGGGGCTGTTATTATTGGTAAGGTTAATATGGATGAGTTTGCCATGGGAAGTACAACAGAGACCTCTTATTTTGGCCCGACAAAGAATCCATGGAATACGGAACGTGTACCGGGTGGCTCTTCAGGCGGTGCGGCTGCAGCTGTAGCGGCTGAGGAAGCATGGTATGCACTGGGATCTGATACCGGTGGTTCTATTCGTCAGCCAAGTTCTTTCTGCGGTGTCACAGGTCTGAAACCGACTTACGGCAGTGTTTCACGATATGGTCTGATTGCCTATGCATCCTCATTGGACCAGATTGGACCGATCGCAAGAAATGTTTCCGATTGTGCGGCAGTTTTTGAAGCCATTGCAGGTTATGATGCCAAAGACAGTACCAGTGTGAAGATGGATGATTATCATTTTACGGAAGCCCTTGTGGATGATGTGAAAGGACTCCGTATCGGTATTCCGAAGGGGTATCTGGGTGAAGGTCTGGATCCGGAAGTGAAAGAAGCTGTTTTGGCAGCAGCAAAGACACTGGAAGCAAAAGGCGCCATTGTGGAAATGTTTGATATGGATATGGTGGATTATGCGATCCCGGCTTATTATGTCATCGCTTCGGCAGAAGCCAGCTCCAACCTTTCCAGGTTTGATGGTGTGAAATACGGTTACCGGACACCGGACTTTGAGGATCTTCAGGATGTTTACAAGAAAACCCGTGATGAGGGCTTTGGTATGGAAGTCAAGCGTCGAATGATGATCGGTGCCTTTGTATTGAGTTCCGGTTATTACGATGCTTACTATATTAAAGCGCTTCAGGTCAAAGCACTGATCAAGAAAGGTTTTGACGATGCATTTGCAAAATATGATATCATCCTTGGACCGACAGCACCGACAACCGCTTTGAAGATGGGTGAGAATCTGTCTGATCCGCTGAAGATGTATCTGGGTGATATTTATACTGTTTCGGTCAATCTGGCAGGGCTTCCGGGTATCAGTCTGCCATGCGGTATCGACAGCAGCGGACTGCCGATCGGTGTGCAGATGATCGGACAGGCATTTTCAGAAAAAACATTGATTCGTGCGGCATATTCACTGGAACAGACAAGAAGCTATGAACGGCCGGCATGTGTGAAGGGAGAGAACTAGACATGAGAGAATATGAAACAGTCATTGGTCTTGAAGTTCACTGTGAACTGGCCACAAAAACAAAGATTTTCTGCGGTTGTACGACAGAATTCGGCGGCGAACCGAATACCCATGTCTGCCCTGTCTGCGCAGGTATGCCAGGTACTTTGCCTGTTTTGAATAAACAGGTTGTAGCGTATGCGCTCTCAGCCGGTGTGGCTTTAAATTGTGATATTACACAGTACTGCAAGTTCGACAGAAAGAATTATTTTTATCCGGATCTTCCGAAGGCTTACCAGATTTCACAGCTTTATCTGCCGATCTGCCGAAATGGTCATGTGGACATTGAAGTGGATGGTGTGAAGAAGAGCATCGGCATTCATGAGATCCACATGGAAGAGGATGCGGGAAAACTGATTCATGATGAGTGGGAAGACTGCACCATTGTTGATTATAACCGATGCGGTGTGCCACTGATCGAAATTGTCAGTGAACCGGATATGCGCAGTGCGGACGAGGTGATTGCTTACCTGGAAAAGCTGAGGATGATTTTGCAGTATCTGGGGGTTTCTGATTGCAAGATGCAGGAAGGTTCTCTGCGTGCAGATATCAACCTGTCCGTCCGTGAGGCAGGCAGTGACAAACTGGGCACACGAACAGAGATGAAGAATATGAATTCTTTTAAGGCTATTGCCCGGGCCATTGAAGGGGAGATGAACCGTCAGATCGAGCTTCTGGAGGACGGCAAATCCGTCACGCAGGAGACAAGAAGATGGGATGACAATAAATGTGCCAGCTATGCCATGCGTTCCAAAGAGGATGCACAGGATTACAGATACTTCCCGGATCCGGATCTTCCACCTGTATCCATCAGTGATGCCTGGCTTGAAAGGGTGAAAGCGGCTCAGCCGGAAATGCGTGATGCCAAGCTGGCTCGTTATGTAGAAGAATATGGTCTGACAGAACACGACGCAGCCATTTTGACGGAATCCAGGAAAATGGCCGATATTTTCGAAGCGGTTGCTGCTATCTGTAAAAAGCCGAAGGAAGTTTCAAACTGGTTGATTGTGGATACCATGCGTTTGCTTAAAGTACATGAAATGGATGCGGCAGATCTGAAATTCTCACCGGATCATCTTGCAAAATTGATCGAACTGATTGATGCAGGCACTATCAATCGACCGACAGCCAGAGATGTTTTTGAAAAGGTTTTTGCAGAGAATGTGGATCCTGAGGCTTATGTTGAGGCAAACGGTCTGAAGATTGAAGCTGATGACGGTGCCTTAAAAGGCGTTATTGAAGGAATTGTTGCAGCTAATCCGCAGTCTGTGGCAGACTATCATGCAGGCAAGAAGAAAGCTATCGGTTTCCTTGTGGGTCAGACCATGAAAGCTATGAAAGGCAAAGCTGACCCTGGAACGGTGAATAAGATACTGGCAGAAATTTTGAATCAGTAAAATTGATAAAGAGGTAGAATGTATCAATGGGGAATTTTTTTTCAACGGATGGACCGTTGTTTGAAGGAATGGCATATATTATCAACATTATCTATGTCAGTGTCTTATGGATATTGTTTTCAATACCGATTATTACCATTGGCGCATCATCGACGGCACTGTATTATACGGTGACGAAGGTGATCCGTCATGGACGCAGTTATATATTCAGGGAATTCTGGCAGAGTTTTAAATCCAATCTCAAGCAGTCCACGGCAGTATGGCTGATTTATCTGGTGATGATGGGGATTCTGCTTGTGGATATCCGGGTGATGGGCGCTTTCGGAACAGCTGTTTCACAGACACTGCAGTTTGTTTTCATTGTTGGTATCTGCATGGTATCGGCGGTGATGGTTTATGCATTGGCCTATATTGCACGTTTTACCCAGGATGTACGACATATTTTGACAAACAGTGTGCTGATGGCCATCCGGCACTTGCCGAAAACACTGCTGCTGGTTGTTGTTCTGGCGGCGGCAGTGCTGGGCTGTTACCTGTTTGGGCTTGGGATTGTCTTTATCCCTGCTGTGGCAGCCCTGGTGGATAGTCTGATCCTGGAGAGTATTTTTGTTCAGTATATGAGCAAAGAGGATCGGGAGAAAGAAGCATTGCGCAACCATCCGGAACAGTATGAGTACTATAACCGAAAAGAATAAAAATCTCTGCCGAAGGTTCTTTTATTGGTGCAAACAGGAGTATCAAATAAGAGCGGCTTCATAAGTACATGAATTATTGTTTTATTAATAAAACTTATAAAAAGAAAAAATGCCGATTTTCGTGGGAAAATATGGCATTTTTTTTAAACTTAATTGTTAAAATCCTATTGATTAAACAATCTATATGCGTTAAAATAGGGGCGAACAGAGAAAATACGTCGAATAATGACGGAAACTCTTGAGATTACTTATGGACATCTATAAGCACTATTTATAAGTGGCTTTTATAAATGTTTCTATTAATTTTATGAATAAGTAAAGCGGAAGATGGAGGCAATCATGGAAAAGAAAGAATTGTTATACGAAGGTAAAGCAAAGAAGGTTTATACAACAGAGAATCCGGATGTTTTAATTGTGGACTACAAAGATGACGCAACAGCATTTAATGGTGTAAAGAAGGGTACGATTGTAGGCAAAGGTGTTGTGAATAACCGCATGACGAATCATATTTTCAAGATGCTGGAAGAGAAGGGGATTCCGACTCATTTTATTGAAGAACTCAGTGACAGAGAGACAGCAGTGAAGAAGGTTGAAATCGTTCCGCTTGAAGTTATTGTAAGAAATGTAGCAGCAGGCAGCTTTTCCAAGAAACTTGGTATTGAAGAAGGCTTCAGACTGTTAAGCCCGACACTCGAATTTTCCTATAAGAATGATGAACTGGGCGATCCAATGATCAATGATTATTATGCTGTTGCCATTGGTGCAGCTACAAGAGAAGAAATTGACAAGATTACAGAACTTGTTTTTAAGATCAATGAAATCCTGGTAGATTATTTCAAGAGCATCAAAGTAGATTTGATTGATTTCAAAGTAGAATTCGGACGTTACAAAGGTCAGATTATCCTTGCTGATGAAATTTCACCGGATACATGTCGATTCTGGGACAGTGAGACACATGAGAAGCTTGACAAAGACCGTTTCAGAAGAGACCTCGGACATGTAGAGGAAGCTTATGAGGAGATTTACAGAAGAATCGGTCTGGCGTAAGTCAGTGGATCAGGAGGATATTGTGGAAAAGCAGCTTCAGAATAAAGGCCGCAGTGAATGCGGCACAGATATAAAAGATGAACTTCATGAGGAGTGCGGCGTCTTTGGCGCTTACAATCTGAAGGGTGAAGATATCGCCAATTGGGTATATTACGGTCTTTTTTCTCTGCAGCATCGCGGACAGGAAAGCTGTGGCATCGCAGTCAGTGAGAATCGTGATATCCGATATTATAAAGACATGGGACTTGTCAGTGAAGTTTTTACACCGGAGAATCTGGACAAGCTTCATGGTGATATTGCTGTCGGCCATGTGCGTTATTCGACAGCGGGCAGCAGTGTGCGTGCCAATGCACAGCCTTTAGTAACAAAGTACATCAAAGGTACATTGGCCATTGTACATAACGGCAATCTGGTCAATGCCGTTGATCTGAGAGAAGAACTTGAGAAAAACGGTGCCATTTTCCAGACAACCATTGATTCAGAGGTTATTGCCTATCTGGTAGCCAAAGAGCGTGTGACAAGTCGTTCTGTTGAGGAGGCCGTGGCAAAAGCCATGCAGTATATCAAAGGTGCCTATTCTCTGCTTGTTATGAGTCCGAGAAAGATTACGGCTGCCAGAGATCCTTTTGGCTTCAAGCCGCTTTGTCTGGGTAAGAGAGATGATACTTATGTGGTGGCTTCTGAAACCTGCGCTCTTGATACCGTTGGTGCTGAATTTATTAGGGATCTGGAACCGGGTGAGATTATCACAATCACTGAGGATGGTGTGAAATCCAATCGTCAGTATTGCAATATGGTGAAACCGGCCAGATGTATTTTTGAATATATTTATTTCGCAAGACCGGACAGTGTCATTGACGATGTGTCTGTTTTCGCTTCCAGAATCATGGCAGGCAGAATTCTGGCTCAGAGCCATCCTGTAGAAGCAGATATGGTTGTGGGTGTACCGGAATCCGGTAATGCCGCAGCCATGGGCTATTCTCTGGAGTCTGGCATTCCGTATGGGCAGGCTTTTGTTAAGAATACTTATGTCGGCCGTACATTCATCAAGCCGAAACAGAGTATGCGTGAGCAGAGTGTCAAGATAAAATTAAATGTTCTGAAAGAGAACGTTAAAGGCAAACGGATCATCATGGTGGATGATTCTATTGTCCGTGGCACTACCAGTGCGAATATCGTCACCATGCTGAGAAATGCAGGGGCAACAGAAGTTCATGTACGCATCAGTTCACCGCCGTTTAAGTTCCCTTGTTATTTCGGAACGGATATTCCAAGCGGTGATCAGCTGATAGCCAATCATCATACCATCGATGAAATCAGACAGCTTCTCGGTGCGGACTCTCTGGGTTATCTGGACTGCGACAGAATGAATGAAATGGTCAAAGACCTTGAATATTGCGACGCCTGTTTCACAGGAAACTATCCTGTAGACCCTCCGACGAGAGACATCCGCGGAGACATGGAAGTTTAAAAGCTTCTGAACTGAAAAGTTCAAGAAGCCTGCGGATGAAGCGTGTCATTATAGAACTGTGAGAAACACGCTCCGCGAGTTTCTCAAGTTATCGCGGC
>OLQY01001199.1_pt1 | contig 23448 bp, 25 predicted proteins | sample 1672851 | NCBI WGS metagenome assembly OLQY01 (sample SAMEA3136730, study PRJEB25190) | human gut metagenome | reverse complement strand
AACTTCAGCCTTCCAAGCTGACTACGTGAGTTCGATTCTCATCATCCGCTCCATTTAAAAACAATGCTCGTAACTGAAAAGTTGCGAGTTTTTTCTTATAATTGTAAATACCACGTGCTATGCGTGTGGTCAGGGTTTCACTGAAAGAAAAAAACACCTCATGATATAATACTGTTGATTTGGCGATCACAGTAAAAGATAACAGGGGGTGCTGTCTTAATGAATGACACAGAAACATTATCACACACTAGCTACGTTTGTAAATATTATATTGTAATAATACCTAAATGAAAGAAAAAAATGATATAGATCTTGTAAAAAGTTATATTAGATGATGTAAAGATATTCATGGATAACAAAGGAAAACTTTGTATTTGCATACACCAACTATAAAGGTAATATCGTTGGGGCGTTTTAAGGTCAACTTATTAAGGCTTCAGAGAGAATGTCGGTGGAGGAAATAAATTGACAGGCTTTTATATTGAAATGAATTGAATCCTAATACAAAAAAACTGGTTCTGACCAAAGCATTTATTGATGGGCTGTCCTATGTGTCATATAAAAACAGCAGGGACATGAAATAGATTTTAATGTTCAGGCAAGCGATAGTTGCAATGTAATGAACGAAACATTCCGAATCAACTATCTTGCACGACCCAACATCAATCAAAATATTGATACGATAATATTAGCTTCAGATAATGACAATGCAGGAGTAAAGGCAGCAAATGAATTTAAAGAATTTGTTAAACCTTTCCATAGAATAAAGAATGTAATAGAGGATTTCCCTACATTGGAGAGTGACTGGAATAAAGATTTACAAAATCTATATGAAGAAAAAGCAAAAGAAAAGAAGCCTATATGCAAGGCTATTTAATATTTAGTTTAAGGTTGTGTTGATGATAATCATTTAAAACATACTTTGATTTTTATATCACTCTTATAAAAATATATACTCTATAATTGGATTCATAAATTATGGAGCTTCTATAGTGAATGTATAAAACCCCCTGATAGAAAAAATAACCTAAATACTTTAATTAGAAATAAAATTAATCAAAAGTAATTCTCAAATTCTTATAGTTTCTTTATTTATAAAAATATAGCCCAATTGATACTAATCAACTGGGCTATATCAATTATTTCATTTTTTTCAAGATTAAATATCCTATGATTATTGTAGTTATAGTATTTAATGTGATTGCACCATAAATCCATCTTGCTGCTTGAAATTGGTAACTACCATCAATATTTACTAAATAATCCCAAATTGGACCAGTTTGTAGAATGATGAATATGATAAAAAAGCCAATCACAACTGTTAAAAATTTCTTTTCCATAACAATCTTTATAATCCTAGATTAAAGATAGCTTGTTCTAGTATATGTTTTGTCCCACATAGCAGCTCCCTTATTTATAGGAGTGAATGAAAAGCCTAGAGACACTGAACCTGACTGACTAATACCTATGCTTAAACCAGGACCGCTAAAAGTCGAATAGTGATGTATACAAACCCCAGATAATATAATAGATAAAATTTTTTTATACATTATTGTCAATCCTTTCTTTTTATAAGAAAACGTTTTCCTGATTTAATTATAACAAATTAAAAGAATATGTAAATATTTTTTTATCATATTAATAAAAAAATATTTACGAATGAAATAAGAAATGCTCTAGTAAATATTTTAGTAATCCTTACTAGAGCTTTTTGATACTATAAATTAGTAAATATTTAACATTTAATCCAATCAGTTTCCCATCTATTTTTAGTTAGATTGAATAAGCGCTTATATGTGTGTCCATTAATTTCTTTATACCGCCAAACTAGAACATCTTTACGTGGTTCAATTACTGCTGCGCTACTTTCATTAATTGAATTTTCATTAGCGTAAATTGGGAAACAACAAGAAGAAAACATTGCAATAAATAATAATAGCTTTTTCATAAACTATTCCTCCTTTATCTCTAAGTCTTTAAATTCTGGCGATGATATATCTGAAATTGTACCTAAAGTACTGCCGTCTTTAAGAACAAGAACATATGTACCATCTTTTTTATGAAGAAGATAATCAAATTCAGTTTCTGTAAATGTACTTTCTATTAAATCACTATTAGGATATCCTGGTTCGAAAATGATTATGTTGGAGCAAAAAAATAATATTAAAAGAATAAATAGAACAGGCTTTTTAGTTTTATTTCTAAAATTGCCTTCTAAAAAATACTCTATTCTAAATTTTAGTACATCTTTATTTTCCATAATAACAAATGATGACACTTGGGAAAACGGAAAAAGAGAAGCATCAGAATTTTTTCGTTTTACAGACAATAATGTATTCATATATTGTAAACTTTCTTCTTTAGTCATTTTACTTGATATTTTAGAATCTACCCGTAACTCTAAATATAGGTTAATTTGTTTTTCTAAAATATAAATCAGTGGAAACCACCAATACAGAATAGTTAATAATTGAATAAATCGTTTAATGATAGCATCATGTTGACTTAAGTGCGATATTTCATGATACAGTATATTGCTCGTTTCTATCTGGGAGTATTTTATATTTGGTAATAAAATTGCTTTTTTAAATAATAATACCATCGGTGATGAAACAAATTCAGAAACAAAGATAGGATAATTTTTCCCTTGATATTCAGGTAAATAATCTTTGATTTCTTTTCTTTCTCCTTTTCTTTTTATACAGTCGAATAAATAATTTGTCTGATTGATCTGGTTAAATAGTTTTTTTCCTCTAATACATATTCCAATAATCCAAATAATTATTAGAATATGTAAAATCGAGATATCATGGAAAACTTTCATTTTTAAGAACTCAGTAATAGGGTTCATAAAAAATGGCGTTGTAATAGTTATTGTATAAAATGTTTCTGAGGGGAAACATAGCCGAATAACTATTATGAAAATTATCACTGATAAGAAATCAATTCTTAATTTTTTATAGCTGCGTTTATTAACTAGAATGTAATGAAGTATAACAATTAAAATTGAACTTGCTAATAATGCAAAAAACATTGAGGAAACCGTAACATTCATTTAAATTTATTCCCCTTTAACTTCCTTGATTTTTTCATGGATCATCTTTTCTAATGTATCTAAGGCTTCTAAGTCACTACTATTTTCTATATAGTTTGAAACAAACTGTAAACTACTTTTTTCATTCGATAGTTTTTCTAAATATTCTGCTTGCGTAAAAGTAGGTGAAAATTTTCTAGTCAGCGAATTTTTGGTATAGCCGACACCAGAAATTTTAATATATCCTTTTTTCAACAGCTTTTGTGTTACCTGTCGAATGGTACAGTCTAGGAGCTCAGGGGAAGCAACCCCAATATCGTATGGAGACATTGGTTCATCATTATTCCACAGTACATCCATTACTTCTTGTTCTTTCTTTGTTAATGGATCAATCTTCATTTCTCTCACCTCACTTCAAATATATAATATCATTCTTTTCATATTGTTTTCAAATACTTTTTAATATTTCTTACTATGATAAAAAAATATTTACAATTAAAAGTCTATCTTATATAATTTATGTATAGATGAAAAGATATAAGTTCAATGATACAGTAAATAACTTATTTGCTTACAATTATTGTAAATTGAGAGGGAAAGAGATATAGTTATGAATTATGAGTATCTAGTAGAACGACTTATTTTAGAAATGGATGAGCTAGATTAAAAAGAATAAAGAAAAATGAATTTCGCTTATCTAAACAGTACTTTTCATTATTAAAGGTGGTTGTCTTTTTTTGAGTCATTAATCAGTAGTGATGATTTTCGTTTGTTTTCTATTGCAGCAATATGGATGAAATGTAACAGAAATGCTTACTAAAGACTATTTTTATTTTATGAGCGAATTTTATATGAGTATATAAATACCTAGGGAAATGTGATCAATATTGTTATAGAATTTTAAATCCGATGATTGAGAGGTATCTGTCTGATTTGATATTGTAGATAAGGTTTGCTGTGCTCTTTTATCTGACAATCATATACATGTCAAAAACGTGGTTGGATGGCTACTGTTACGTTTAATTATTCGCTTGAAAAAATGCCAGATGAAATAAAATTGGAAATAATAGAGTCTAGGAAACAAACTAAAAAGTAATGATTTTTACCTTTTATGCAGAAATAGTGCATCTTATGCAATATCTATTGAGGATATCTTAATCTTGTTATATGATGTAAAAAAGGGGAGAGGATAAATTATGAATAAAAATGTATACTTTTACATTAGTTATAGTATTCCATGGCTGTTTTGTGCATTATATGGCTTTTATCATTTAGAAAACTTGAGATCTTTTGCAATTTATCTAGTTGTTGTTTTATTGGGTTTAACTTTAGGTACATATTTTTTAAATAAAAACAATAATGAAAAGATGGTCTTTTTGTTTCTGATGCTAGGATTATTTGCTAGTTTTGCTTATTGTATGTATTTAAAGACTTTTGATAATTTACTAGTGGCAGTTATAGTATTGCTTGTATGGGTAATACTAGATATATTCTTGACCGGTGTATACAAGAAGAAATAAATTTAAAAAAAATTTAAAAAAGGACTTGCATTTTCTTAAATAATTTTATATACTATTATTCGCGTAATCGAGAAATCGATAAGCGATATAAGTGACCCGTTAGCTCAGTTGGTAGAGCATCTGACTTTTAATCAGAGGGTCGGGCGTTCGAATCGCCCACGGGTCACCATTATTTGCGGATGTAGTTCAATGGTAGAACTTCAGCCTTCCAAGCTGACTACGTGAGTTCGATTCTCATCATCCGCTCCAATTTTAATAAAACGAAGCACTAAGCCGATAAATAAGGGCTTTTTTTATATTTTAACGAACTTTTGAAATGAGTTCGTAAGTGTTTTAAGCCTGTATATTGTTTACATGATGACACATACTAGTTATGAGGTAGGTGATTATTATGAAACAATCTTCAATGGTAGAAGAGTTAAATCAGTTATTAAAAGGATCGTATATGGGAATACAGCTATTTGAATCGTTACAGAAACAATTAGAAAGTGAACAGCTAGTCAAAGAATTTCATCAGATTTTAGATAAATTTCATATGCATGCTCATTCTTTGACAGCATTAGTTCAAACATGTCATGAAAAGCCTGTAGAAAATGCAGGAGCTAAAGGTATATTAACAAGTGCTGTAGAAATGATTAAAGATATCATGATTGTAAATGATCGACAAGTATTGCAGGAAGCAGTAAAACATATGGATACAGCAATTCATGCGATAGAAATGTTTTTACAGCGTCATCAGATTGAAAATGAAGAAATGATCAAGATCATACGAATCATGCAGGAAGACTATGAAAGTATAGATCATTTATTGAGAAAATACTTAATTGAATTTTCGAAATGATTGTGTAGAAAGACAAATGCATGTATAATCTTCTTAAGAGAAAGAAGGGTTATATATGAATGTACAGGATCGATTTTTAAAATATGTGAAATATGATACACAATCAGATGAGCATTCATCAACTGTTCCAAGTACTGCAAAGCAGCTAGTGTTGGCTAATGCTTTGGTAGATGAAATGAAAAGTATAGGAATTGAAGATGCTCATGTAGATGAATTTGGAGTAGTTTATGGAACGATTCCTAAGACATGTGATTCAGAAGTCAAAACAATCGGTTTTATTGCTCATATGGATACATCTCCAGATATGAGTGGAGAAAATGTAAAACCAAGAATTGTATCTTCATATGATGGCACGAATATTGTATTAAATGAAGAATTAGGAATCTCCATGGGAGTAGATGAATTTGAATGTTTAGCAGATAAAATTGGTGAAGATCTGATTGTGACAGATGGTACTACATTATTAGGAGCAGATGATAAAGCCGGTATTGCGGAAATTATGACCATGGCTGAAACATTAATCAATGAGAAGCGTGAACATGGAACCATTCGTATAGCATTTACACCAGATGAAGAAATTGGCTGTGGTGCTGATCATTTTGATGTGAAGAAGTTTAATGCTGATTTTGCATATACCGTAGATGGTGGTGAAGTAGATAGTATTGATTATGAAAACTTTAATGCCGCAACTGCAGATATTGAAATTCAAGGCTTAAGTATTCATCCTGGAAGTGCTAAAAACAAAATGATCAATGCATTGCTTGTGGCAATGGAATTTCATTCTATGTTGCCGGTAGAACAAAATCCAGCTTATACAGAAGGATATGAAGGATTTAATCATTTAACAGATCTTCATGGTGCCTGCGAACATGCGACAATGTCTTATATCATTCGTAACCATAATGAAGAATTGTTTGAAAAGCAGAAGGAAGATTTCAGAAGAATTGCGGCTTATATGAATGAGAAATATCCTTCCAATACAATTCAGCTTACAATTACAGATAGCTATGCCAATATGAGAACGATTATTGAAAAAGATATGAGCATCATTGAATTAGCAAAAAAATCAATGAAAGATGTTGGATTAGAACCAACTTCACATGCGATTCGTGGAGGAACAGATGGTGCCAGATTGACATATGATGGCTTACCTTGTCCAAATTTAGGGACAGGTGGTTATAACTGTCATGGAAAATATGAATTTGCTTCTATTCAGGAAATGCAGAAGAGTGTTGAATTGTTGTTGAAAATAGTAGAAAATAGTTTAGATATGTAATAAAAAAGCATGCGTAGAATATGGGATTCCATAAAATACGCATGTTTTATTATTCCTCTTCTTTAATGATAACACCTAATAGCTGAACTAAACGTTGAGCCTGTGAAGGATTCACAATTACTCCTTTTAGGTGTTCCATAGATAAACTGATTCCATCAATGTCACTTGTGGAGAAATCAATACCATTTAGATCTGTATTATGAAATTCACTCTCTGTTAATTTGCAGTTTTGGTATAGAGTATCTTTATAGGTACATTGAATAAAACCGGATTTTGATAAATCGCAGTTTTCAAATAGTACATGATGAAAGCGGGAACCAGATAGATTGGCATAAATAGCTTTTAGATCATGAAAACTTGTATTATGAATAACACATTCTGAGAAATCCATTCCCATACAGCGACAATTACGGAACTGACAGCGATGCAGGCTTCCTTTTGTAAAGTGCAGGTTAGATAAATCACAATTCTCAAAGATTACATCCATCAGATCAATGTTTTCAAATTCGCAGTCTTCGAACATAACATTACGAAAGATACAATTATCAATATGAAGGGAAGGTAATTCTTCTTGTTGTATTACTATGTTTTCAAATAATTTACCTTCTATGTAAGAATCCTCCTCATAACAAAGCTGTAGGCTTTCTGCTTTTTCTAATGATGGGGTTATTTTAGGACACTGTATTTTCATAACTTCACCTCTAGCGATATTATAGCAGAGAAAAGTATGTTAATACACATATTTATTAAAATGTAAGTCTTGTATTTCAGTTAAATTCTCTCTATAATACGGTTACGATTAAATAAGAAAGGAAGTACTTTATATGATAGAGCAGATAATACAGCCAATGGCTGCACAGTTAAAAATACAGCCAAAACAGATTACGGAAACCTTACGACTATTAGAGGAAGGTAATACAGTTCCTTTTATTGCACGTTATCGTAAAGAAGTAACAAAAGGATTGGATGAGGAACAGATTCGCTTGATTCAGGAACAATATGAATATCAGGTAAATTTACAGAAACGTAAAGATGATGTAAAACGTCTGATTGAACAACAAGGGAAATTAACAGAAGAAATTATCAGACAAGTAGATGCTTGTGAAAAATTATCACAGGTAGATGATATTTATCGTCCATATCAGCAGAAACGTAAGACAAGAGCAAGTATCGCTGCTGCAAAAGGTTTAAAGCCATTTGCGGAATGGATATTAAAAATGTATCGTGATGCAGATGTAGAACAGGAAGCACAGAAATATATCAATGATCAGGTAAGTGATAGTGCAGAAGCTATTCAAGGGGCTAAGGATATCATAGCGGAAATGGCGAGTGATGATCCAGCAGTTCGTGAAAGAATTCGAAATAGTATGGAACGTTATGGAAAAATCATAACAAAAGAAAAGAAGAACCATACAGATGAGAAAAAGGTATATAAAATGTACTATGACTATAGCGAAAGAGTATCTAGTATTGCAAGTCATCGTATTATGGCAATTGATCGTGGAGAAAAAGAAAAAGTATTAAGTGTATCTATTGATTTTGATAAAGATTATATTATTGAGTGGACAACGAATAAGTTCACAAAGAAAAGAGTAAGTCCATGTAGTACATATATTAAAGAAGCAGTTGAGGATGGATTAAAACGTTTAGCATTTCCTGCAGTAGAAAGAGAAATACGTACGGCATTGAGTGAAAAAGCACATGAACAATCAATTGAAGTATTCTCTTTAAATTTAGAGCGTCTATTAATGCAGCCACCGATGAAGAATAAGATGGTATTAGGTTTTGACCCTGCATTTCGTACAGGCTGTAAATTAGCTGTCGTGGATAAAAATGGAAATATGCTGGATATTAGTATTGTTTATCCTACACCGCCAAATGCCAAAATTAAAGAAGCTAAAGAAACAATGTTAGCCCTATTAAAAAAATATCCAATTGATATTATTGCGATTGGAAATGGAACAGCCAGCAGAGAAAGTGAAGCTTTTGTGGCTAACTTAATTAAAGAATATCATTTAGATGTTCAGTATACGATTGTTTCAGAAGCAGGTGCTTCCGTATATTCTGCTAGTAAATTGGCTAGAGAAGAATTCCCGGATCTTCATGTAGAACAGCGTTCTGCCATTTCTATTGCGAGAAGAATTATTGATCCATTATCTGAATTAATAAAAATAGATCCGCAATCTATTGGTGTAGGACAATACCAGCATGATTTACCTACTGCCAGATTAAAAGAACGTTTAGATTTTGTAGTATCTAAAGCAGTTAATCGAGTAGGTGTCAATGTTAATACAGCTTCAGAAGAACTGTTGAAGAATATTTCTGGATTGAGCGGAGCCAGTGCAAAATCCATCGTCCAGTATCGTAAAGAACATGGAGAATTAAAAAATCGTAAAGAGTTAAAAGCAATTCCAAAGATAGGGCCTAAATCTTTTGAACAGGCTGCAGGATTCCTACGTATTGAAGATGGTACAGATTTCTTGGACCGAACAAGCATTCACCCAGAAAGTTATGATATCGCAAGAAAAGTGCTGGCTATTTTAGATCTTAAAGAAGAAGATATGGGCAGTGAAAAAGCAATGGAAACTGTAAAAAATGCAGATGTTGCTAAGCTAGTGGAAACATGTGGAAGTGATACGTATACGATTCAGGATATCTTAGATTCCATTGCGGCACCATTACGTGATTATCGCTCACAATATGATGGACCTATGCTAAGAAGTGATGTTTTAGAGCTAACAGATTTGCATATTGGAGATCAATTGGAAGGTGTTGTGCGTAATGTTGTGGACTTTGGTGCATTTGTGGATATTGGATTACACGAGGATGGCTTAATTCATATATCTAAAATGAGTCGTCATCGTATCTCACATCCAAGTGAACTATTGTCAGTTGGTGATATCGTAAAGGTATGGGTATATAATATTGATGAAGAGAAACAGAAAGTTCAATTATCATTATTACCAATGTAAAAATATGATGTACTTATGATTTGTATTTATCGATTTATTTGATAATTTCACATAAAAATATTTGTTTATTTTCTAGGAATTTATAGTATAATAAACATGGTAAAACAAGGAGGATTAATAGAATGTACCAATTAGAAGATTTAAAGGGAAAAGCGAATAACATTCGAAAAAACATCGTTAAGATGGTTACAGAAGCAAAATCTGGACATCCTGGCGGAAGTTTATCGTCTGTAGAAATCGCAACAGCTATTTACTTTACACAGATGGATATTACCAAAGAGAATATGACATCAACGAATAGGGATCGTTTTGTCTTATCTAAAGGTCATGCTTCTCCACTGTTGTATGCGGTATTAGCTGAAAAAGGGTTGATTGAAGAAGAGGAATTGGCAACTTTCCGTAAAATCAATTCACGTTTACAGGGGCATCCAAGTATGCGTAAATTGCCAGGGGTAGATATGTCTACAGGTTCTTTAGGACAAGGAATTTCTTGTGCAGTAGGTATGGCAATGGCAAACAAATACAATAAAGATGACCATCGTATTTATACAATTTTAGGAGATGGAGAATGTCAGGAAGGTCAAGTATGGGAAGCCGCAATGGCAGCAGCTCACTATAAACTTGATAACTTATTAGCATTTGTAGATCATAACTGTTTACAGATTGATGGAAATGTTAAAGATGTTATGAATCCTACTCCACTTGATGAAAAATTCAAAGCATTCGGATGGAATGTAATCGTATTAGAAGATGGCAATGACTTAGAAAGTGTTATTGCGGCTTGTGAAGAAGCAAAAACAGTAAAAGGGAAACCAACAGTTGTTATTGCACACACTGTAAAAGGTAAAGGTGTATCCTTCATGGAAAACAAAGCAAATTGGCATGGATCTGCACCAAATGCAGAACAATGTGCTGAAGCACTTGCAGAACTTGAAGGAGGATGTAAATAATGGCAAAGATGGCGACTCGTGAAGCATATGGAAAAACACTTGCTGAATTGGCAAAAGAAAATAAAAAAATCCTAGTTCTAGATGCAGATTTATCTGGTTCTACAAAAACAGGAGAAGTTAAAAAGGTAGCTCCTGAACAGCACTTTAACTTTGGTATTGCGGAAGGTAATATGATGGCTGCAGCTGCTGGTATGGCGGCTAGCGGAAACATTGTATTTGCGAGTACATTCGCAATGTTTGCGGCAGGTCGTGCCTTTGAACAGGTTCGTAACTCTATCGGTTATCCGCATCTAAATGTAAAAGTTTGTGCTACTCATGCAGGATTAACAGTTGGAGAAGATGGTGCAAGTCATCAGAGTGTAGAAGATATCGCATTGATGAGAAGTATACCAGGTATGGTAGTTGTTTCACCAGCGGATGGTGTGGAAACTAAAGCAGCAATTCGCGCTGTAGCAGAATATGATGGACCTTGTTATGTACGTCTTGGAAGAATGGCAGTTGAAGATGTTTATACAGAAGATTCTCTTCACTTTGAAATCGGAAAAGGAAATGTTGTTCGTAAAGGCAGCAAGGTTGCATTAATCGCAAATGGTATCATGGTAGAAGCAGCACTAGCTGCAGCAGATCAATTAAAAGAAAAAGGTCTAGAAGTAACTGTAGTAGATATGCATACAATTAAACCAATTGATGCAGATTTATTAGTTGAATTAGCAAAAGATCATGAGTTATTTGTAACTTGTGAAGAACATAGTGTTATTGGCGGATTAGGAAGCGCTGTTGCGGAAGTACTTAGCCAGAAAGCACCAAGAAAAATGGCAATGGTTGGTATCAAAGATACTTTCGGTGAAAGTGGAACACCAGCTGCATTACTTGAAAAATATGGTCTAACTGCAAATGATATTGTGAAAGCAGTAGAAGAAAATATTTAATTAAACAAATAAAAGAACTGTAAGTCCAAGGCTTTTAAACCATGGACTGCAGTTCTTTTTCACTTTAAAAAGATGAATTGATGTGTTTGGATGTTTTGATGATAAATGATAAAAATAAGCTTATATGCGCTATTTTATAGTAAAATTATAGTGAAAGAGGGAATAGTGTATGAGGAAAGTAAAAATATTTCTTATGTTTTTCTCTTTGATGGCTTTAATATCTGGCTGTTCATATCATGAGAATGAAGAGTTTAAAGAAAATGATAAAGCAGAGATTAGTTTTGACTTTGATGAGGGAAATCAGTATGGTAATGTACTTGTAGGAAAAGATGGAACACTTTATTTCTGGAAATATAATAAGAATAGTTTTTCGAATGATGGACTATGGGGGGCGTATGAGAAATTAGATACAAATAACCAATTTGTCTCAATGAATGAAAAAGGAGAAGAAACTATTCTGTTTGAAGATCATGGCTATGGAGAGGTAGTATATTATAATGATCAGATAATATATCAGAAATATGATGGCTCCATTAATGTATATTCTTTAGAGGATCAATCTTTAAAAACAATCACAAGAGGGAGCATAGAGGATTTGATTGGTGATACGCTTATTTATTCAGATGAAGATAATATTTATGCATATGATTTAGTTCATGAAGAGTCAAAGAAATTAGGGAAAGGTGTTTATCTAATGCATGAGGATGAACATATATATTATCAGAATTATGACATTGAGAATAAAAAAGATATTACCGTTATTGTTTTAGATTTAAAGGATAATCATAAGAATGTAGTATTTACTAAAAGTTATAATGATATATATACGACTGAAAATGAAATCGTTTTAAATTATGTTGAAGGAAACGCTGTTTACTTTTCGTATTCCTATAGAGCAGGAAGTGCTGCAACATTGCAAGGTGGTCATATTGTCAAGGTGAATAAAGATGATTATTCAATAGATTCATTAAATGATGAAACTGCTATTTTTAGTTTAGGTGAAGGCAATGAAATTTCTTATAAAGATGGAGTTATCGGTGGAGGATTCAATAGAATTATATACAAAGACTTTAGCGGAAATTATTACCTAGGTCTTAAAGATGGTATTTATATGTTTGAACATAATGGTAAGGAAACAAAATTATCGGATACTAGTGAATATGGTGATGATCGTTCTTTTACCAGAATAGAATTTATTGAGAAAAAAGGTAATGATATTTATTGTTTGATTCATAATTCGGATCGTAATTCAAATAATGACATTGGCTGGAGATTAGGTGCTACGCGTAAAAATAGTGTATTTATGAAGAAAAATTTACATACAAATGAAATTACAAAGATATATGAAATTGATTAAAGAATAATAAAAGCACATAAACATTTTAGCTTATGTGCTAGTTTTTGCGATAGTTGAATAGATTTTTAATGCGTCTTCGGTATTGCCATACGAAGTATTGGTTTTCTTTGCTTTAGCACTGATGACCATGTATGGATGACCATCTTCCATTTTTCCAATACTTAATAAGCAATAACCTGCTTCTGGTGTAAATCCGCTTTTCCCACCAACGATTTCTCCACCATCAAACTTTAAATTATTAGAATAAAACAAAAGTGTATTTTCTAAAGTTAAGCCATTTGGATGTTGGGATGTTTTAGGAATTTTATATGTAAGTGATGTGAGTATGTTTCGGAAAGCAGGATTTTTCCATGCGTGAACCATCATTTTCTTCAAATCATGTAATGTTGTATAGTGGTTTTTATCATGAAGCCCAGTAGGGTTTTCAAAATGTGTATTTGTCATACCTAAGGCTTGAGTTTTTTTATTCATGTCAGATACAAAGTTTGAGACAGAACCTGCTAGGTTGTTTGCTAGGGCATTCGCACCATCTGCACCTGATGGTAGAATCAATGCATATAACAGATCTTCATAAGTAACTTTTTCATTTACTTTTAAACCTGCTACACTGGCGTTTGCTTCTGCTAGTCCAGCTAAATCATCTTTTGTAATTGTTACTTTTTGATTGAGGTCTTGAATAGAATCTAAAGCAACTAAAGCTGTTAATGCCTTGGTAATGGAAGCTGGATAAATTTTTTCATCAGCTTTTTTTTCATACAAAGTCTGCATATCTTCTAAATCAACCACAATGATATGTTCACTGTTTAAAGATAGTGTAGATAATGATTCTTGTATTGCTTTTTGAGATTTATCTAAACACGGTTCTGTGAATGTTTTGTTTTCCATTGGTTTTATAAAATCAGGATAGTATTCTTTAATTTGTGTATACATGGTAATATCCACAATAAAGAGAAGTATAATAAAGAATAATAATATCCACCAGCGTTTTCTAATATTTTTCATGCTTTCAACTCCTTTATAATCATATCATAGATGAAATGATTATCTAAATAAAAATAGGAAATAGCTCTTAAATTTTTCTTACATTCTTAAGATGACAAGACGAAAGGACTTCTATTTGATATAATAAACATATGGAGGGATTCATATGCAGACAAAAATACTTGTGTTAGATGATGAAAAAGAGATTGCAGATCTTGTGGCACTTTATTTAAGTAACGAGGGGTATGAAGTGCACAAGTTTTATGATAGTGAAGATGCAGTAGAATTTATGAAAAATAACCGTGTGGATTTAGCATTATTAGATGTGATGATGCCAAAAATCGATGGTTTTGAAATATGTAAAATGATTCGTGAGAAATATATGTTTCCGGTAATTATGCTGACAGCAAAAGTAGAGGATGTAGATAAAATACAAGGATTATCGCTAGGAGCTGATGATTATATCACCAAACCATTTAATCCTTTAGAAATGGTAGCACGTGTAAAAGCTCAATTACGTCGTTATAAGAAATATAATCCATCTCAGGAAAATGTGAATGTGATTGATTTTCGCGGATTGATCATTGATAATGATTCCCATCGTTGTACTTTATATGATGAAGTTTTAAATTTAACACCAATTGAATTTTCAATCCTTTGGTATTTATGTAAAAATAGAGGAAGAGTGATTACCAGTGAAGAGCTGTTTGAGGCTGTCTGGAAGGAAAAGTATTTTGATAGTAATAATACTGTCATGGTACATATTCGACGACTTCGAGAAAAGATGCATGAGCCTGCTAGAAATCCTAAATTTATTCGAACTGTATGGGGCGTAGGATATCAAATTGAAGAATAGTATTTATCGCAGATTGCGCAGGCATTTGACATATATATATATATTGATGACCGCAGTTGTACTTGGCAGCGTTGGGGCATTGATTTATCTATTAAATTATTATGCGACTTATTATAGTAATCAAGGGATTTTAAAAGATTCTGACTTCCTTTTGTTTTATTTAAAGCATGAAATGGAAATTAATATCATTCTATTATCAGCAACTTTGATTTTTCTGTTATTTCTATTTTTACGTTTATTTTTCCAGAATTTAGAAGTTTTACTTGATACGATGCAAGGAAAGTCGATTGAACATTTGCCTTTTTCATATCGTTATTTACCTGAAATTGAGATATCAAGAAAGAGAATTTTGGATATGCTGGAGAAAAAACAGAAGACTCAACAATTATCGATACAGGAAAATGAACATAAGAATGAGCTGCTGATGTATTTGGCTCATGATTTAAAGACACCGCTTACCTCTATGATAGGCTATATTAATCATATTCTCGATCATAAGCTTGATGATGGACAACGTTCTTCTTCTATTCAGGTTGCCTATGAAAAAGCGCAGCGCCTTGATGATCTGATTGATGAATTTTCAGAAATTCTGCGTTATGATGATAAGGTATCACAGCTGGATCTGACAAAGATCAATTTACCATCCATGCTTAATCAGCAGATTGCAGGCTTTTATCCGCTTATTGAGAAAAAGGGGATAAATCTGATTCTGAATTTTGATGAGGATATTGAAATTTATGGAGACTTTGATAAACTTCATCGTGTGTTTGATAACTTAATGCGTAATGCGATCAATTATTGTATACCGCATACGGATATCACCATATCTGCACGAAAACAGAAAAAAGGGGTAATGATTGAATATACGAATGAGAAAGACGCAATGGATGCTGAATCTGTACAGCACTTATTTGATAAATTCTATCGTGCTGAATCAGCTCGTACTTCTACAAGCGGAGGAGCAGGTTTAGGTTTAGCAATCGCACGTGAAATAGTGGAACTTCATCAAGGAAATATTCATGCGGATATCAAGGGTAAAACAATTACTTTCCATCTATTCTTACCTTATGAACAGAAGGTGATCGTATGAAACAGACAACATTAAGCAGATTGCGCCGAAGATTGTTTATTAAATATATTACGATCATTATTGGTATTGTTTTATCTGGAATCGGTATTATTTATATTTTTGATGATGTATTAAATGGGGTTGTGATTGATTTTATTCGTCTTTTCATGGTCCAAGGAGATCCTTTTGATTTATTTAATCGAATCTATCGCATTGTACTTCCTGTCTTAATTGTATTAGGTATCGTAGTATTAATTTATTTTTTATGTCGAGACTTAGTGAATTATATGCGAATTCTGATGCGTGGTGTAGATGATGTCATGCGTCGAAATCATAATCGTGTAGATTTTCCTAAAGAGATGAAAGAAGCAGAGGATTGTATTATTGCGATTTCTGATACATATCAGAATTATATGAAAGCAGCTACAGAAGATGAAGAAAAGAAGAAGGATTTAGTATACTTATTGGCACAGGATATCAAGATGCCATTATCCAATATATTAATGTATTTAGAGTTTTTACATAAAGAAAAGCGTATTTCTTCTGAGATACAGAAAGATTTTATTGTCCAGGTACTGCATAAATCTTTAGATTTAGAGGATATGATCAATGAATTCTTTGACATAACTCGATTTAATTTACAATATGCAAAATGGAATCCAGAGTTTATGTATCTTGATCGTATGATGGCACAGGTAGTAGATGAATACTACATGATAATGGAAGAAAAGCAGATGAATGTAGAAATTCGTGGTGGAAATCAGCTTCCTTTATTTGCGGATAATGAAAAAATTGCACGAGTAATTCGTGATTTATTGCATAATCTGGTAGAACTGGGAAAACCGAATGAAACGATTTATATTTTTATGGAGGAAAAGGAAACATCTTATGAGATTAAAATGCAGGTAGAATCCGTTCATTTATCAGCTTATCAGATTGCCCATATCTTTCATAATTATTATCGTATGGAAGATATACATGGTAATGGGAAAATGCATGTAATGGGGCTTGGAATCGCAAAACAGATCATGGATATGCAGAAAGGAACATTAAGAGCTAGTTCCATAGATACGACATTAAGTTTTTATGTGGTAATTCCTAGGACATTTACAAGTCCGCAAGAAAAATAGAAAAGAAAGAGCAGGGTGTTATGATGAATATTGAAACAGGTATGTTATTTCCTTTTCCTATTGAGGAAGAAGGAACAGTAATGGATTATGTAGAGAATGAATTTATTTTTGTGATAAAGGATGCTATTTGGACTGAAGAAGAGCGTAAAAGTTTTTTACGCAATGAATTGCGAATAGATTTAGTATATAAATATAATATCACGTTATTTCTGGTAACCGTGGAAGATGCCATCGATACAAGTGATTTTATATTTAATGTCCATGATAATGATTATCCAGATAGTTTATTCCGTGAGTTTGAGAATAATGATGGATATTTTATGTGTATATATTTATTAGATGAAACTAATATGGTCTGTGCAAAACGTCGAGTGCATTTATCAAAAACAATGAGCAGCTGTATTGTGGAAACACTAAAAAAACAAAAGAAGGTAAACTATATTGAGGAAGAATTCTCATGTAATTTATCAGGTCTTCAGGATGCATGGGAGCCTTTTGAACTCCAGGAAATGGCACTTTGTAGTCAGGTTTTCAAATAATGATGAAAATTTATGAAAAATAAATGTAATTATTTTCTTGTGACAAATCTAAAAATCCTTTATAATGTTTGTAATAGATAAAAGATGAGGAGTGATTAGATGAGAGCTGTCATTAGTGTAATTGGAAAAGATATGGTGGGAATTCTTGCGAAAGTCAGTACGGAATGTGAAAAAGCAAATATGAATGTCATTGAAGTATCACAAACATTATTACAGGATATGTTTGCGATGATTATGTTGATTGACATAACCAAGGGGAATATGACATTAGCTGATTTTGCGACTCATATGGAAGATGTGGGAAATGGTCTTGGATTGAGAATCCATGTCATGCATGAGGATATTTTTAATTCCATGCATAAAATATAGGCGGTGATTCCTTTGATTAATGTACATGATATTTTAGAAACAATCAAAATGATTGATGAAGATTATTTAGATGTTCGTACAATTACAATGGGAATTTCATTGCTGGATTGTGCAGATACGGATATTGATGCAGCATGTGAGAAAATTTATCAGAAAGTAACACGTCTTGCGAAAGATTTAGTTAAAACTGGAGAAGATATTGAACGAGAATACGGAATTCCTATTATTAATAAACGTATTTCTGTAACTCCGATTTCTATGCTTGTAGCTGTAAGTGGAGGCGATCCTGTAAAATATGCCCATACTTTAGAACGATGTGCAAAAGCAGTAGGAGTTAATTTTATTGGGGGATATTCTGCTCTAGTTCAAAAAGGATATGCGGCAGGCGATAAAGAGCTGATGGAATCCATACCTCGTGCATTAGCAGAAACAGAACATGTATGTGCATCGGTTAATGTTGGTTCTACAAAAGCTGGCATTAATATGGAAGCAGTGGAGTTAATGGGACGTGTTGTTAAGGAAGCGGCTGAGCTTACAAAGGATAAAAACTGTATTGGAGCTGCAAAACTTGTGGTGTTCTGTAATGCGCCTGAAGATAATCCTTTTATGGCGGGCGCTTTCCATGGCGTTGGAGAACCAGATTGTGTAATACATGTTGGTGTCAGTGGCCCTGGAGTAGTGCGTGCAGCTTTAGCAAAAACTAGAAAAGACGCACCTATGAATGAATTGGCAGACATTATTAAGAAAACAGCCTTTAAGATTACTCGAATGGGACAGCTGGTTGGAACGCTTGCTAGTGAACGTTTAAATGTACCTTTTGGAATTGTTGATTTATCTTTGGCTCCAACTCCGGCAATTGGTGATTCCGTTGCCTATATTCTAGAAGAAATGGGATTAGAAACTTGTGGAGCATATGGAACTACGGCATGTTTGGCAATGTTGAATGATGCGGTAAAAAAAGGCGGTGTTATGGCTAGTAGCACAGTAGGAGGCTTATCTGGAGCATTTATTCCTGTAAGTGAAGATGCAGGAATGATTGCGGCTGCACGTTCTGGATGTTTAACCTTAGAAAAATTAGAAGCAATGACAGCAGTTTGCTCAGTAGGATTAGATATGGTCGTTGTACCAGGAGATACGAGTGCGGAGGTAATTTCCGGCATGATTGCGGATGAAGCAGCTATTGGGATGGTAAATTCAAAAACAACGGCAGTACGATTGATTCCAGCTATTGGAAAACAGGTAGGGGAAGAATTGGAATTTGGAGGTCTATTAGGCAGTGGACCGGTTATGAATATTAACCAAAGTGATTGTTCTGTTATGATTCATCGAAAAGGAAGAATTCCAGCTCCAATCCAATCGTTAAAAAATTGATGAGGAATTATATGGAAAAAGACATAGAACAGTTAAAATATAAACTTAGTAGAATAGAAAAAGCTCGAAAATATATAGGAAAATATGAGGAACAGCTTTCACAGGTTCAGCAGGATAAGGCAGTAGCAGAAGAAAATTTAAAGAAAGAAAATAAAGATGTAGAAAAATTAAAAAACATTTCATTTACTTCATTTCTAGCCTATATTCATAAAAACAAAGAAGAATGTTTAGCAAAAGAAGAACAAGAAGCATTACAGGCAGCTTTTCGTCTTCGCCAGCTTGAAGAAGATGAGAAGATCTTACTTCAGAAAATTAAAGAAATGGAAGAAGAAATTAAAAACGAAAATAATATTCGTAATGAGCTTGCGGAGCTTGAATTAAAAGAAAAAGTTAAACATTCACCATATGGAGAAGAATTATTTACACAAAGAGATAAAGTTCGCTCACTTGCAGTTAATTATAAAGAAATTACAGAAGCAGTAAATGCCGGTAATATTGTGTTAGATGAGTTAAATCAAGCATTATCTTCATTACAGAGTGCTGAAACCTGGGGATTATTTGATATTTTCGCAGGAGGAGCTGTTTCAACTTATATAAAGCATTCTCATTTAGATACAGCACAAAATCATTTAGCACAGTTAAAAATACATATGGCTAATTTCCGCAAAGAAGTAGCGGATGTGAAAGATATTACGATTGATGATGTAAGACTTTCGGATGGCCTGACAATTGCTGACTATGTATTTGATAATGTGTTTATGGATTTGTTTATTCAATCTAAGATCACATCTTCAAAAGATCAGGTGAATGAGGCAATTGATAATACTACCAAAATTCTAAAGGAATTAAATAAACAAAAAGAAAATGTTAAGATCAAGTGGGAAAAAGAAAAAGAAGTATTTGAATCAATGAAGAATACATAAGGAAGAAAATCATAATCTGATTTTCTTTTTGTTTATCATATATAATTTCTGAATTTTCTATGAAATTTCTACAATAATACTTTTCTCATAGGGAGTAAAGTATTATAATAAATGATAGTCGTAATAAGGTAAGCATTATGAACAAAGATTGACTTTGCGCATAGAATAGAAATGAAAAATAAGAAAAAGATAAGAATTCTTATCGTTAATCATAAGAATTGTAGCTTATACTTTTTATATGGTTCATGTAATACTTAAAGTGTTTGTGTTAGGAGGAAAAATATGAGAACGTTTTTTCAAAAGAAACATCAATGGGTAATAGCTTTCTATACGCTTTTATATTTAATTGGCTTTTTTCTTCTGGAACAAAGAGATATTCAGGAATATCATATTATACATTCGAGTATCGATCAGTTAATACCTTTTGTGGAAATCTTTGTGATTCCTTATATGTTATGGTTTGTATTTATGGTAGCCGCGATCATTTATTTTGCATTCTTTAATCCAGATGTGAAAGAATATTGGCAGCTGATATTAACACTAGGAATAGGTATGACGGTGTTTTTGATCATTTCATGGCTGTTTCCAAATATGTTGGAGCTTCGTCCCGCTGAGTTTGAACGCAGTAATATATTTACTTTCATGATTTCAATTTTATATAAAATTGATACACCAACAAATGTATTCCCTAGTATTCACGTATTTAATTCTATTGCGATTGGAATTGCGATTGTTCGCTGTAAGGCATTAAAAAAACACAATGTCGTTCGCATAGGCTCATTGGTGTTAAGTATTTTAATCGTATTATCTACTATGTTCATCAAACAGCATTCAGTTTATGATGTAACATTTGGGATTCTAATGTATATTTGCCTATATAAATTCTTATATAGTACTTACACATGGAAAGAGTGGCATTATTTAAGACAATTAAAACGACAAAAAATAGCAAGTGAGATGGATAAATGATAATAGCTGTATCTGTATAAACATATAGATACAGTTTTTATGAAAGAAAGGTTGTATGTTATGGACACAATCATTGTGGGATGCGGGTTTGGTGGAGCTGTGACAGCTCGTGTATTGGCAGAAAGCGGTAAAAAGGTACGGATTATAGAAAGAAGAAATCATATAGGTGGAAATTGTCATGATCAATATGATGAGCATGGCATTCTGATTCATACGTATGGACCTCATATTTTTCACACTAAACAGAAAGAGGTTTATGATTTTCTTTCTAGATTTACAGACTGGTATGCATATGAGCATGAAGTTATAGGAAATATACATGGGAATTATATTCCTATTCCTTTTAATTTATGTTCTTTAGAAATGGTTTATGATGAAGAGAAAGCGAAAAGAATTCGCGATATACTAATTAATACTTATGGAGAGGGTACAGAAGTGACTGTTTTGGAATTAAAACAGCATTCTAATAAAGAAATTCAGGAAGTAGCCAATTATGTATATGAGAATATTTTCTTAAAATATACGATGAAGCAATGGAATCAGAAACCTGAAGAAGTAGACCAGAGTGTAATTGCACGTGTTCCTGTGCGTATTAGTACAGATTGTCGTTATTTTCAAGATCCTTGGCAAGGAATGCCATTAGATGGTTATACGCGATTATTTGAGAAGATGTTAGATCATGAGAATATTCATTTAGAGTTGAATACAGATGCAAAAGATATCATTACTTTTGATTATGATAATAATTCTGTATATGTTGATGGTAAGCTATTTGATGGAGATATTGTATTTACTGGTGCAGTTGATGAATTATTTAATTATCATTATGGTAAATTACCATATCGATCTCTGCGTTTTCAATTTGAACATTATGATAAGGAATATTTCCAATCGAAAGGTGTTGTAAATTATACTGTAAGTGAAGATTATACAAGAATTACTGAGTTTAAATATCTGACAGGGCAACAGGCAGCCTCTACTACGATTGTCAAAGAATATCCGATGAACTATGATCATCAGGGACAGGAACCATATTATGCAATACTTACAGAAGAGAATTGTACATTACATAAGCATTATGAAGAATTAGCAGAAAGATTTCACATGCATTTGTTAGGAAGATTGGCACAATATCGATATTATAATATGGATGCAATTGTTTTAGAAGCATTACAGTTGGCTGAACGCCTGAAAGGATGAAAATATGGAAAAACTATTAACCATTGCGATTCCTTGTTTTAATTCGATGGATTATATGGATAAAGCAATAGAATCATTATTACATGAAAAAGAAGACCTTGAAATTCTTATTATTGATGATGGCTCAAAAGACTCTACAGGGATAATCGGAGATGAATATGCAAAAGCATATCCAGATACAATTCGTTGCCTGCATCAGAAAAATGGAGGGCATGGAGAAGCTGTAAACTGTGGGGTGCGTTATGCGAATGGTCTGTATTATAAAGTGCTGGATAGTGATGACTGGTTTGATAAAACTTCTTTTACTAAAGTAATGAATACACTTCGTTCTTTAAGACAACAAAAACAAACAGTGGATATGTTTATTGTGAATTATGTCTATGAGAAAATAAGTGAACAGAAACAAAGCGTAATACATTATCGTAATGTATTACCTCAAAATAGAATATTTACATGGAATGAAATAGGACATTTTCGTCCTCAGCAGAATCTTTTGATGCATTCTGTTATCTATCGTACAGATATACTGCGTAATTCTCAACTGCAGTTGCCAAAGCATACATTTTATGTCGATAATTTATTTGTGTTTCAGCCATTGCCTTATGTTGAGACATTGTATTATCTAGATGTAGATTTATATCGCTATTACATAGGCAGAGAAGGTCAATCTGTTCAGGAAGAGATAATGATTAAGCGTATTGATCAGCAGCTATTAGTAACTACAATGATGATAGATTGTATGAAAAAAAGTTACCAGAGCAATCCAAAACGTTATGGATATATGGTGAAGTATTTAACAATGATCTTAGTTATTTCATCTATTTTATTAATACGTATGGATACTAATGAATCTTTACAGAAAAAAGAAGAGTTATGGTCATATCTTAAACAGTCAAGGCCATGGTTGTATAAAAGTGTAACTCGTACAACGTTAGGTTTTCTGATTCAGTTAAATCGTCCTTTAGAAAGAAAAATGTTATCTAAAGTTTATGATATTTCCCAGAAAATATTTGGATTTAATTAAATACATTTGAGCACAAGTACTGATTCAGTATTAGTGCTTTTTTTTGAAGATATGAATGTGAATTCTTAAATTTTATTTAGGATTGTTACTATTCACAGCCAATTAAAACCTGTCAAGTGGAAAACTAAAAGAAGTTGA